>Ga0209347_1000526_pt1 | contig 93325 bp, 80 predicted proteins | sample AutmiccommuBRH23_FD_187382 | JGI IMG/M metagenome (GOLD analysis project Ga0209347, IMG submission 187382) | Deep subsurface microbial communities from Mt. Terri, Switzerland - Autotrophic microbial communities BRH/23 (SPAdes) (version 2) | ecosystem: Environmental > Aquatic > Deep subsurface >...
AGAAATTTTAAAATTATTTACGGCATTATTCCTTCCGAGGATTTTTTGTCAGTTTTGAGATCAATGTCAAAAGTAAGAATTGGTGAACTATACACCCATAAAATAAATCTAGGTTCTGAGTCGATGAACTTAATGGAAAGAGAAGATGCTTCAATGCGGGATGAAATTATTATTACTGTTAAGTCAAACAAAGGTGGATCATTATTAAAGAGGAATATTATATCTCTATACAACTCTTTAATTAGTGGAGACAGCAAAGTGACACGCATTAGAATATATGGCACAAATGAGGAAGGTAAAATAATCAAACTTGATAGCGATAATATGAAAAAAATGGAATATGTAAGAGCATTGCTTGATGAAAAAGGAATTGTCGAGAGTAGTTCAATATTTATTGGTATGATGAATATTCTTTGGGTTGGTCAGGAATGATGGTGGGGAAATACGTATATGGAGAATGGCTTATTCCCTTAGTGGATTATTTTTCAACAGTAAAAAGAAAAGAAATTGTGTACGAAATAGTAATTCCTATAATAATTGCACTAATTGGTACAATTATTTACTTGAAAATGGGATATGCGTTAAAGGCATTAATAAAACTTAGAGACATATTACCAACTGTTTTGGCGATACTAATCGGTTTCTCAATATCCAGTATTACAATTTTAATTGCAAGTAACAATAAAAATATTGAAGCCTTAAAAGGTATGAGTACAGAAGGAAGGATTATAGCAGGAAAGCAAATTAATATCTATCAATGGATATTACTAATGTTTATTTACACCCTGTTAATTGAAATTTTTCTGCTGATTTTTATCTTTTTCTCTTCGTTTTTTATTCAGATTGTTTATTTTAATATTTTGGCTAGTTTTTTCTTGTTCATGGAAGTAATATTTCTTATTCATATACTTTTAGTATTAATAAGAAATATTACACATCTTTACTTTGTCTTATACAAGTAAACGGTTCTCCATAGACATTTTCTGGTATCGGCAAGAAGAAGGTAGGTTCTACTATGGAAGAGCAGATAAGGGTTACTGCATTCAAGTGGCTAGAAGAGCAAGTACAGATTTACGGGGATGTACTTTCGCGTACACTTCTTGAAAAAGGTTTTTTATTTAATGGTCAACGCATCACATTAGTTGGGCCCCAAGGGATATGGAAGCCTAAGATGCTTGAACTAATCCCGCTGTCAATTACCACGGTTGCCGGTGGTCCCTATAATGATTTTTTCACAAAAGACGGTTTTCTCGTATATCGTTATAGAGGCACAAACTCAAATCATAGGGACAATGTTGGATTACGTGAGGCAATGAAGCGGCAAGTTCCACTCATTTATTTTCATGGCATAGTCAAAGGCAAGTATCTGGCGGTGTGGCCTGTTTTTATAATACGGGATGACCCGGCAATGCTATCTTTTACGCTTGCTGAGGACGAACCTGGTTCAATCAGGCTTTATTTGAATAATAATTTGACTCACAATGTGTCTTATATAGCTGATGACAGTACATATTTTAAACGTAATTATATCACATCGACCATAAAGCAGAGATTGCATCAAAAGTCCTTCCGTGAGAGGGTTTTGGAAGCGTATAGTAGGCAGTGCACATTTTGTAGACTTAGACATATAGAGCTTCTTGACGCTGCGCATATTATTTCGGATTCCGATGAGTTAGGAGAGCCAGTCGTAAACAATGGACTTTCCTTGTGTAAAATTCACCATGCGGCATTCGATAGCAACATTATTGGTATAACTCCAGATTATAAGATTATAGTAAGAGAAGATATTCTTGGGGAAAAGGATGGGCCGATGTTGAAGCACGGCATCCAGCAGCTTCATGACCAGAGTATAATTCTACCCAGAAGCAAGATGCTCTGGCCTGACCAGAATAGACTTGAGATCAGGTATAAAAGGTTTAGAGAAGTGGGTTAGTTTTTGGCGATAGCTAGGTAATTACAGGATTGGCGGGATAGAGAATATTTTAACTTGTTTTGGTGGAGAAATAATGAAGGCAGGTGAACTAAAAACTAGGTTTTCCAAGATTGGTACTTGGAGTCGAAGTGGAGAACGGGCTCCGCATAAACCCTTTTTTATTGTCAGGAGAACTGTCAGACTGTACTTGGGGGATGTCCGGAAGGGCTAACCGCCCTACCAAAAAACCCCAAAAGGGGACAGTCCCCCATTACGTTAATATTCCAAAAGAAGAAGGCTGGAGTCCTCTAGATTAGAGGAGGACTCCAGCCATTTATGTTTTTTATGATGATATTTCAACGTTCAAGAAGGAATTCCGTTCCTGTTTATTGAATACTATAGTATTCAATAAACAGGAACGGTCTCTAAGAATTTCGAGACAACAGAAAAAGGTGTCAGGAGACTTTTTCGTGTTCCATGTACTGCATGAACTCGACCAGCGTCACGTCAAGTTCGGTGCAGATTTTTTCTATGGTGCGTAGTGACGGGCTCTTGATGCCTCGCTCAAGCTGGCTAATGTAGGTGCGGTGCAGCCCAATACTCAGGGCGAACTCCTCCTGGCTCACGCCCTTTTCCGTTCTTAATTTTTTTAGTACTTGGCCAAATTTTTTATCAATCATAACACCTTTAGAATAATCTATGCAGTCATAATGTCTACAGACTATAGTATTCAGGTAATGCGTTTTCCATATACCTATAATCCGATTCATATTGTCAAGCGGAAACAGATCATAGGAGGACGATTAGATGTCCAAACGGTATTTGAGCGATTTTGAGCAAGGCTATAAGTATGCCCGGCAGTGGCATACTGCGCTGTTGGCGAAAAAGAGCCCTCGAGATATTCTGGAACTCGCCAAGGCGTTTTTTCTTTTCACAGGGGATACTGCTGAACTGGCCAGGGGTATAGGGGCTTATTACCAGGAGTTAGGGATGGAGAGACAGAGAATAACTTAGGTACCCGGTACCTGAGTTATTCTTTAAGCATAGGGATCGTTTCCCTGGTTCTTTTGTTTGGCACTAACTTGCAAATCGAGCGCTTTTATATATACAATCCTCCATTAGCTAAATAACTAATGGAGGATTTTTGGTATTGAGGACGAAATCTCTGAAAAAGCGGGACCGTCTTATTGAAGCTGGAAAAGCGCGTATAGCAGAAAATAATCAACATACCGGTTTTTACGATCCGGTGGAGAGTAATTGAACCAAGGAGACCAAAATGCCTACAATAGAACAACTCTGCAGCCGCCTTTTTAAAAAGCTCAAGGAGCTGTTTCACATATTACCAGCGTATTTAGGATAATTTGGGCGTGAATAAATGAAAATCATTACATATAACAAGCTTGTGAGGGATAGAATTCCGGAAAATATTCGGGAAAACGGTAAGAAGGCGATTATTGAAAAGCTTGATGATGAAGGCTACAAGAAATTACTTGATGAGAAGCTTAGTGAAGAGTTACAGGAATATCTGGAGACTGACAGTGCTGATGAATTGGCTGATCTTGTTGAGGTTGTCTACTCGATTCTGAAGTATAAAGGTATTGCAATAACGGATTTTCATGGCCTGCGGAAGAAAAAGGCCGAAGAACGGGGCGCTTTTGAAAAAAGGCTTTTATTGAAGGAAGTTTTTGAGAAATAGGAGTGTCCTCAGCTTGGAGAACAAGATCAAGTATACTGCCAGTTTGGCCAGCGTGGCGGAAGATTTGTTTGTGGAGGTTTTCTGTGATGCCTTCGGGCCTGAGAAAACCCAATATCTTTCTGTACAGTACCCTTTTGTTGATATATACGGAAACAGAAGGTTTATTGATTTTGCACTTGAGAATGAAGAGATGCGCATTGCCATCGAGATCGACGGAGAGAGATTTCATAATCCGCAGATGATTTCTGCTAATAAATACTATGATGACATGCTGAAACAAAACAGCCTGGTATACTACAACTGGAAAGTATACCGGTGGGCATACAATCAGTTAAAAAGCCAGCGCGAAAAAGTTAAGGACGAACTGGTGACCTTTGTAGGTGAAATGTCTGTATTCAGGATGTTGGATGATTACCTGATTTGATCACCGCTGCCAATATGAAGGACAAGTTTATGGAAATGGTCAAGACCATGGACATGAGTTTTTCCTATAAGCCGGTCCTTTTAAAAGCGATGCTTGAGCATGTGGATGAAAACGGTAAAGTCAGGATTGAGGATATAGTTGATTATTTCATTGAGTTTTATAGTGCCGTAAGAAGTAAGGAGTAAACTTGGGGTGACATTTTGGCAACGTTTTTGGCACCACCCAAAAAGAAAAAACGGGGGGGAGTGGGGAAATTTAGAACCTGTCAGTGGGGGATATGACGCTGCACTGTCCCCTCACCCCCTCGGGCATACCCCCAGCGGAATCAGCCCGTTTCTGATGATTGAACAACCGACCTTGTCGGCAGGACAAATTAACGGGCAGTTTTCTTGGGGGGTATTACAATGGAAGAAATATTAGCCAGCTTCTGTTTATTTTTATTTTCTTCTTGACGAATAAACTGAAAATAATTTTCCAAGTCCCCGTTGAATTTCTTTAAAATAAGTTCTCTTGATTCTCTAACCTCGTTAACAATTGGGTCGTTGTGTGGCATTGTTTAGTCCCTCCTCATAAGCTCATTGGGGGTAACAATTTCAGGGGTTTCCAATCCTAATGAGAAATTATATTTTTTTAGCTTTTTTCGTATTTCGCCGTGAGCGAGGTGCTTGCAATTCCAGGTCAGCAGATAGTCCAGTTTATATATTACCGCGTATGCTAAATGAACCGCATCCAAAGCTGACTTGTCTGGAATTCCAAGGACAGAAATATATTCTTTGGCAATGGTTTCTATTTCCCCTGTAACGGGTAATATTTGCATGTCCTTGAGGTAGTTAGTTCTAAGTAAAGAAGCTTTTGTGTCGCCAGCTTCGGCTTCCAGTAGGACAGCTTGGGATATATAAATTTGGAAACGCTCTCTTTCTTCGTTCCACCATTCATGTGTAATTTGCTGATTGCCGGCTATTACTAAATCTCTACTGGGCCGTGCCGCTAAATAACTTGGGATTGTTGTTTCTATATACAGTGTTGGTTTCTCCCCGGCAGGGTTTGTCATGGTAATGACCCCCAATATTTTCTACCTCCTCTAATGGTAATAGTATACCAACAGAAGTTTTTAAATAATAGCCCAAAATTGCGACAACACGTTATCATGAGGAGGTTTCTCTTAAAACAATAAGTAATATCCAGGTTTGAACCCGGAGAGGGTAAAGGGATTAGACAATATGAAAGACTGCCTTTTTTTGCCGGTGGTATCACTAGCGACCCTCATAGCTTTGACCTGGACACCGAGCAGGGAAGGCTTTTGCTCTCTGCGCTGCAGTTTCTACGCTGGCATCAAGATAACGAATATGGATTTAAGACGTCTCTCAACGCCGAAGAAAAAACGGAGCTGTTAGGGCATTTTGGCATCGTCCGGGATGACTTGCTTAATTTTGCCACATGCTCAGGTATCCTGGGGTTTCGGGAAAAAGAAGCGGAGCCGACGCTATTTTGGTGCAGCGCCTGGGAGGAGGGGGCGGTGCTGAATGCTCCTCTGCGGGAGATCCTCAAGATGGAACGGTTTATTCCTGCCATTTCCTATTACCACGGGAATAAAGAGAAAGTTGTGGGAACTTGAGGATGCAAGAATAAATAAATTGCAAGGGGTTTTGGTTCCAGCGTTAGCCCAGGTAAGGGATGAAATGAAGAAGTATAAGAAAGCAGCTTATCAGGAATATTTCGTTGAAAGCTTGGTTGCAGGTATGAAAACCTATCTACGTTAGGTAGAGGGGTGAAGGTAAGGAATGCCTGATGGTTTTTGATTTCATTGACAATGCCAATATGTTCAATACCCCTTATTCCATTCAGAATGTTTAATATCAAAGATTACCACCCTGGGGAGGGTGCTGGCCCCTCAGAAGCAGATGGAGTTTGACCGAGATTTGCTGGCAAGGGGTGAAAAGCCGGAGGTGTACCTTGATTTTCCAGTGGATGTTGCGGACTATGAGCTGATCGACCTGTTCAACTGGCAGGATGAAGTCAAAGATATGATATCACAGCTTGAGTTTGTCAGGATGCTGGATATTCAGGCCGAAACCATTGAAAGATACATACGGGAGGGAAAGATACTTCCGGATCTTGAGGTTCCTCTGGGAGACAGGCGAAGTTTCAAGTATTTTAAAGAAGAAACAGTAAAAAATTATGCATCCCAGTTTGGTTGGGATTTGATCACCGCTGCCAATATGAAGGACAAGTTTATGGATATGGTCAAGACCATGGACATGAGTTTTTCCTATAAGCCGGTCCTTTTAAAAGCGATGCTTGAGCATGTGGATGAAAACGGTAAAGTCAGGATTGAGGATATAGTTGATTATTTCATTGAGTTTTATAGCGCGCGGAAGGATAAAGGTCTGGCTATCGAAAAGAAGACCAGTATATTCTGTAAGGAAGGCTTCACGAGGAAGGATGTGGAGAGGAATATATTTGCTAATCCTTTCAAGCGGTTTGAGGATATGCGTTTTATGAGAAGATGCAGGGAGATTGAAAATGTAGAGTAAGATGGTAAAACCTATCAGACCCAGTTCCACCACCTTGATGCTGTTATAGCCGTTGGTTACAGGGTAAACTCCTATCAGGCCACTCGCTTTCGCATCTGGGCCACCGGAGTTTTGCGGGAATACATCACCAAAGGATTTGCGATGGACGATGCCCGCCTCACAGGGTAGAGGGGTCAGGCTTGACTTATTGCATTTTTTGATTTTCTCGAATATGATTACCGCAATTTTTATGATTAATGCTGTTAAGGGGGCATTTGCATGAAAAGGGTTTGTTTATTATTAATTAATGGGTTTGAAGCCGTGGAAGCAAGCGTATTTACTGATGTCATCGGGTGGAATAATCTAGAAGGAGATAGGTCAACGGAACTGGTAGCTGTGGGGACAAGAGAAAAGTTGCACAGCACATGGAATTTTACTGTAATTCCAGAAATGCACATAACGGATTTATGTGTAGATGATTTTGATGCTCTTGCTATTCCTGGTGGTTTTGAGGAAGCAGGATTTTATGAAGATGCTTTTCGCGAGGATGTTCTAGACTTAATTAAAAAGTTTGATGAAAAAGGGAAGATTATTGCATCTATCTGTGTGGGTGCCCTTGTTATTGCAAAAAGCGGGGTTCTCAAAGGAAGGAATGCAACGACATATAATTTAAGTAATCAAAAAAGACAAAAGCAATTAGCCGAATTTGGTGTAAATATTATACCAGATCAACCAATCGTTATCGATAGAAATATTATAACATCATATAACCCCGCCACTGCTTTTGATGTTGCATTTAAGCTTCTTGAATTACTAACTTCTGAAGAAAACTGTTGTAATGTTAAGAAACTCATGGGTTTTATTAAATGATGCTTATGGAATACGAAGAGGAAGGAAAATACCAGTTTAAATATGTCAATATTTAGCAGTCCATGGTATAATATCAAATTAGATAATATACTTCAAGGTGGTAAAATGCTAAAGTCAGGGATTTATGAGCAGGTGCTTAACAAGCTCATCTCAAAAGAAATAGATTCGGCTGTGTACATAGTAAAAAAAGGCCCCATTGAAGTGAAGAGGCGGCTAAAGTTCTGGCAAATTATCTGGCCGAGGTTATTTTACAGGGGCTTGCCAACATCAAGGATAAAGGTGGCAAGATAGAGGATCAAATCGCCGTCTGCAATGGCTTGATAAATACAATGGTATCAAGGGTAGGCGATGCTGCCCTTATCGACATGACAGTGGACAGGGGCGCCCAGATGCTACTTGCCCTTTGGGAGAGGCAAAATTCAGCTTACGCAGTAAATGAAAAAGCTGATATTGTCCGACCGGTAACATCCATTGCGGCCAGCTCACTGTTTACAGGGTCAGTGCATGAAGTTCGTTCCCTACCATGAGGGAGATAAGCAGACTCTTCAGCGTGCCATTGTGGCTGAGCGCTATACCAATGAAGAGAATATCACCTTTAATTTTGATATATCACCATATCCGTACCAAAGCGAAATACTGGATAAGCTGGAGGCCGAGAGAAAGATACGGGACCACTGGCGCAACCTGGTGGTGGCCGCCACAGCCTGGAGGCCCGAAGAAGGGTGAAGGGAGAAAATCACGAATGAAAAAAGAGCTGATAATCCAATTGCACCGGTAGTTTGACGGCATCGTACAGGCGATACCAAATTCCGAGGTGGAGTTCTGGTATGCCCGGGATTTGCAAGAGATTCTAGGCTATACGGAATGGCGCAACTTCCTCAAGGTCGTGGACAAGGGCAAGGATTCCTGTGCGAATGCTGGTGTTCCGGTCATGAACCATTTTGTTGACGTCAACAAAATGGTCCGGATCGGATCCGGCGCGGAACGGCCTGTTGAGGATATTATGCTGACCCGCTACGCTTGTTACCTCATTGCTCAGAACGGTGACCCCCGCAAGGATTCGATTGCCTTTGCCCAGAGCTATTTCGCCATTCAGACCCGGAGGCAGGAAATTATCGAGGAGCGCATCCGACTGCAAGAACGCCTGCAAGCCCGCCAGAAACTGCGCGATTCCGAAATTGAGCTTTCCAAGAATATCTATGAACGAGGAGTGGATGATCAAGGATTTGGCCGGATCCGCTCCAAGGGTGACGCCGCTCTTTTCGGTGGGAACACTACCCAGGTCATGAAACACAGGCTTGGTGTTCCGGAAAAACGCCCACTGGCAGACTTCCTCCCGACCATTACCATCACCGCAAAGAACCTGGCCACGGAAATTACCAACCACAACTTGAGGCAAAATGATTTGTTTGGCGAAATGTCCATCACCGTCGAGCATGTTCAGAACAATCAGAGCGTGCGCAACCTGCTGGTGGAACGGGGAATCAAGCCCAATATATGTTATTCCAATAAAAGAACAAACTGCCATCGCCAACCTGCTTTCCACCTGGGACCAGGCCATAGAAAAGATCGAGCGGCTGATTACGGCTAAGGAGAAGCGGGCACGCGCATTGACATGGCGCGATATTTTTATGAAGCCATTCACCTGATATCTCATGAGGATACCGAGATTCGCAAGAGGGCCATATTCTCAATCGGACTAATTCAATACTCAGAGCAATCCGATTTACCAAGTCAAGCCCTCGACTATCTGGGTAGAAGAGATGCGCATTGCCATTGAGATCGATGGAGAGAGATTTCATAATCCGCAGATGATTTCTGCTAATAAATACTATGATGACATGCTGAAACAAAACAGCCTGATATACTACAACTGGAAAGTATACCGGTGGGTTGAAAAACCACCAACATTCTGCAGTAGAAAACCTGCAAAAGATGAGGGATAGCGGAGAGAGCATTGCTTTGCTTTATCATGCAACCGGTGCAGGAAAAACTGTTACCGCAGTTAGTGATGCCAGAAATTTTGCTAAAAGAACGCTCTTTCTAGCACACACAAGGGAACTTGTTGACCAGGCAAAAGGTGCATTTGAAGATATTTGGCCGGATATCTCTACCGGAATGTATGTGGCTGAGCAGAAGGATACAAATGCATATGTGGTATGTGGGAGTATCCAGAGTGTAGCGCAGAATCTTGACCAGTTCAAACCCGATGATTTTGGATACATCATTATTGATGAATGCCACCACGGTACTGCTAATACTTACGGGAAGATACTGGGATATTTCAAACCAAAGTTTACGCTGGGGCTGACTGCAACCCCGGAAAGGACTGATGGAAAGGACCTGCTGGAGCTGTTCAGGAATGTTGCCCACAAGCTTGATCTAAAAACTGCGGTGGAAATAGGCGAATATGTTTAATATCAAAGATTACCGCCCCGGGGAGTTGGTGCTTGCCCCTCAGAAGCAGCTGGAGTTTGACCGTGATTTACTGGCAAGGGGTGAAAAGCCGGAGGTGTACCTTGATTTTCCGGTGGATGTTGCGGACTATGAGCTAATCGACCTGTTCAACTGGCAGGATGAAGTCAAAGATATGATATCACAGCTTGAGTTTGTCAGGATGGTGGATATTCAGGCCGAAACCATTGAAAGATACAGAAGGCTTTGAAATCATTGGTTGCCATTGCAACGAGAGAAGTGCCACCCAGAACCCACAACCTTATTCAATTATCAAAACACGGTTCGGCAAATCTCAATACAGAACAAATACAATTCATAGCTGAAATTAATACCGCCAGCATTACAACCAGGTATCCGGAGGAATTGGCAAAGTCTCTAACAACATTCAATCGGGATATAGCCATAGAATATCTAAGAAAGTCTGAGGATGTGATAAAATGTATAGCACTGGACAACAGGTTGCAGAAGTAATTAAAAAATTTAAAGAAACCCTGGCAAAGCAGGGAATTAATACTGATAAAATCATATTGTTTGGTTCTCACGCCAAGGGCACTGCCGGAAAATATAGCGACATTGATTTAGTTGTAATCTCAAAGGATTTTGCAGTCATGGGATTCAAACAGCGCTGCGAGGTTTTGGGCCGTGCCATAGCTGAGATCATGAAACCGATAGAACCGTTAGCCTATACACCTGAAGAATTTGAAAGCATTCCTCTAAACAGTGTGCTTAACAATGTTATAAATGATAATCAAAATGTGGTATATTTATGATTATAATAATAAGGTGTCATTTTAGCCGCCTTATTATTTCGGATAACCTTGCAAGCTATCCTTCATTGTCATCTGCAGACATAGATGCCACACTGGCATACGCTGTTTTCAATAATGCCGGTATTGATGCGGAAACGGTTTACTCGGAAGGCATTGAAGGTTGTTCAGGTCGGAGTTGGCGGTCCCCTAAAAACAAACTCGTACTGTAATAAATACAGTCGTTCTCTGAAACCGCTCCTGCATTAAATGCACGGCGGTTTTTTTGCCAATTTCCAGGAAAATTCGGATATTATAGGGAATATAGGTTCTATGATATTTAAAACAGTTGAGTATTTGGCCCGGGTTATAATTAATTGTACGTAAGAATAGGGGACATCGACCTGGAGTCGGCATGTTAAGCTTAAACGACATAATAATATTTTCCAAGCATGTTTTTTGTCGTGGTTAGCAGGAAACAATAGAAATATGAATAAATGTAAATATGATACATAATTGGGGAGATGGCCATGGACAACATTTTGCTCTTAAAGAGAGCCCTCATTTTGCTGATTATACCGAGGTTTACTGCAACAAGACTTGACCCAATTGGTTAGCTGGAAAAATCTTATTCCCCGGCAGGATACCGGTAAGGTTCATAGCATTGAGGATTCCTTATTTTCACAGGGTAAGCAAGAACCGTTTTCATTTGTCTGATAATTAATAATTTTCAATAAATAAAAGCAGGATTTATCTGGTTTCTGTTGAAATCTAAGCCAATATAATATTGCAATTTCCGGAATAGACTTATTGGCATAGATAAAAGAAAAATACTTGTCTCCGTATATTAAGACTTATCTATGCAAAAAGTTTGTATCCGGTTTGCACGAAAAAGGAGGGTTTTTAATGAAAACCTATGTACTTGGACTCATAGTAATAGTAGTGGTTTTAGTGATGCCTGTAATACTCCTTTATAACGGACTTGTGAGGACACGCAACCTGACACAGAACGCTTGGGCACAGTTTGAAGTCCAACTCAAAAGAAGGTATGATCTTATATCTAATTTAGTAGAAACAGTAAGAGGCTATGCTGCATATGAAAAAATGGTATTAGAAAATGTTACTAGGGCGAGGGCAATAGCGACAGAGGCGCAAAGCATGGACCAGCGGATACAGGCCGAAAATATGTTAACTGGGGCGTTAAAGACACTCTATGCGGTAGCGGAAAACTATCCTCAACTTAAAGCCAGTAAAGATTTTAACCAATTAAAGAAAGAGTTAAGTGACACTGAGAGTAAGATAGCTTTTGCACGGCAATTTTATAACGATACAATCATTAAATACAACAACAAGATTCAGGTGTTCCCTTCCAACCTGTTGGCAGGAGCCATGGGATTTAAGCATATTCCCTCCTTTGAGGTAGCGGATAACATTGGGCAACCGGCATCGATTAACTGAGATACTAAATTGTTGAGATGAAATCAGGGAATGGTTCGCATACTCAGGGCTGAAATTTAGAAAGAAGGCATTTTTTTGCCTTTTTTTTTCTCATCTTCCAGCGCCTTTATTATTACGGAGGAACTGCCGTTTCCGCCGAGAGCTCGGTGTGGATTTATCCCCCTTTTTGGACTTGCTCATAACTAAACGCTGATAGGTATACGGGTTGAAGTATTTTTTCGAGATGAAATCCTTTGGCTCTCCCAGAAGCGTATGGCAGAGCTTTTGGGACTTGAAGTACATACCATTAATTCAATGTGTCTAAGCACAAACCCAATTGCCATTGACTGCTCCCAATCTGGGTGGAGAGCTATCTCATCACGTAATGGGTAAGGGGAGGAGGGTTTTCCTATGTATTCGGCCTTTTTCTGTCATGCTTGATGGCCGTTTTTTTGTTTTTCTCAGAGGGCAGATAGACATTGACATAGCGAAGGATGGCCAGGTCTATACCCATTAGGACAGGTGTTAATATAGAGAATGAGACAATTATTAGACTCTATGATACTGTGGAAAATATAATCGGTATTAAGGATGCGACTGGTGACTTACGCCAAACAATGGAATTGATTAATTTTGTGAAAAATAGAGAAAAGAAGTTCTACGTTCTGAGTGGCGAAGATCTGTTAACTTTCCCCATTATGGCATTAGGGGGAGATGGGGTTATTGCTGCATCTGCCCATATTGTTGGTGCAAAGTACAAGGAAATATGCGAAAAATGCGCCAAGGGTGATCTTGATGGTGCCCGGGCAACACATTATGAGGTAATGGATATTACAAAGGCGTTGTTTGCGGAACCTAACCCAACAGCAATCAAAGCATGTTTCAAACTAATAGGAATTGACGTGGGGGATGTGCGTTTACCCTTGGTACCCGCACAACAATCCACTTATCATTGTCTAGAAAAGGAACTTAAAAATTTGGGAATTTTGATTTAAGGAACGAGCTATCTTATAAACTTAAGTCGTTGTGCAAGGGGTGTCCGCCGCAAGGCAGGGTCTCATTGATGCGGGAGGCAAATGTAAGGGGGTGCCCCTTTTTTTTACTAAAGCTTCTTTTGTAGTTCCCGAATCGAATTTTTTGTATTACATAATGAGGATCCAGTGCAAACTGGGAAATTTTATTTATATGTACCTGTGCTTTGAATTGATTATGGAAAAAAACCTCAAGATTTTCCTCTCCATCTTTGGTTATCTTTTAGATATAATATATAACCCAAGGAGGTGAATTTAGATGTACGTATTACAGGTGGATGCCGATAAAGGTAAGGGCTGTGGCAAATGAGCTGAAAGCTTCCTAACCTCCGTTCTGGAAATAGTGAACGTAGAGCCAGTGTGATTAAGTAATCATTAAATATTTTTATTTTTTGGAGGTGCAAATATTGAAGATTTTCAACCGGAGTAAATTCATTAGCGGTAAAAAAATAGATAAATTCATTATTCAAATAGAAGCCACTTTGGTGGATACCGTACATGAAATGGAGTTGACAATTACTGTCGACTTAAAGGATATGGTAATAATTGATGCACGGTCCAGCATGCTGAGGGTGCCCTATTCTCACTGCCATAAAGTATCTGATTTGGTAAAAAATCTTGTAGGCTTGAAAGTAATAAACAATGGACAGGCAAAAAGTGTTTCTCAACTGACTGGTGGAAAACAAGGGTGCTTAGTATTGGAGGAGTTGTCGCAGGATGCTCTAAAGGCTATTAGTCAGACTGGGGCTTCATTAATTCCGCCAAATCAGTATGAACATATTATTGATAGTTATACGCATGGCTCATGTTATACCCATTGCTTATCAATAGAAGAAAAAATAGAAGCGGCCTACTCACGTCAATGTTTAGAGGATACTTATAAGAAGCAAAAAACATCCATTCGCACACCGAAAATAGTAGCCGAGCCTTAGAAAACACGGGCAACTTTATTATGCAATCAAAGACCCGCGGGTTCCATGGCAGGCAAAAACATTTGTCATGCTGCTGCGTTACTGAAATAGAGAATATCAGTTAACATGGGCCAGCCCATGCCTTCTTTAATGAACATTGGTATCCTAAAAGAAGAGAATCAGCCCCATGAGCAGGCTGTTTTTTTGAATGAACTGAAGGAAAGTGAACTCTTGATTATATCTTCCCCGGTTTATGTGGACCTTCTACCGGCACCTGACGCTGCTAAATCTGTGTGAAATGTCGTTTTTATCCAATACACCGCTCTTCTCGTTTGTTAGTGTTGGAAATACCAATAACTCAGATCGAAAGGAGCAATAAAGTATGGAAGACACACTTCAACAGACTTTTTATTGCGATCATGACCATCCTGACATTCAGGCAGTGGCGGCCAGACTGAAAGCAGGCGACAAAGATCCTGTGACCATTGCCGGGCGAACCTTCTATTTCGTCAGAGACAAATTTCCTTTTGGGTTTGATTTGTATCAACGCAAAGCTTCCGAAACGCTAAAGCGAGGATATGGCGTCTGCTGGAACAAATCTTTGCTGCTTGGGGGGACAAGTAGGGGGGACAAGGGGACAAGGGGGACAAGTAGGGGGGACAAGGGGACAAGGGGGACAAGTAGGGACAAGTAGGGACGGTTCTTGCTTGCCCCAATATTAACAATATATATATAGTAGCAAGCAAGAACCGTCCCTACTTGCTACGCGGATATTGATGCCACCCTTAACGAAAAGGTGGGTAATGCCGAATTGCCTAAATTCCTCGCACTCATAGGGAACTGGAATGTTAATAACAGGGATGTGAAGAGACCCGAACATGAGCCCTTTAAGAATGTAGCCGGTTTTTTGATGTCTATTGCCGGCACAATGATGGACGCTCATGACAGCTATCATCGGGAAATTGGACTAGATTGGTTCTTTGCGTTCTCTACAAGGACAGGAAATTTATCTTTAAAATGGCGGAAGTTGTAAACTCCCGTTAAAGCGTCACGATTGGCTAATTCCTTAAGCTTTTGACTTTGATCTTCCAAGTTTACACGTTGTTTTTCTTTTTCGGCCCATACTTGAAAGAAAATATAATTTCCTGCGATAGACATAAAAGCATATGTTAAATAACCAAATATGTGGCTGATAAATAAACGGGAATCCAGGGTAATGGATAGCATAAGCGGAAAGATCCAAAACCATAGTAACCCTATTACAGCTATAAGCCCGCAAAAAACATTAGTCCGCATCGGTATGAAAACAACAAGAAAGGCTAACGTTTGATAAACTGCCGATTATTCAGTACTTATATAGAAAATTCCTTCATATATAGTGCTTCGCTTACAACATTTTCGCATATGCAAGGAAACAATACTTTTAATTCCGCGAGGACCAAGACTTTGTAAGGAATCAAATTTCTGGAAAACTTAAGATCTTTCTGTTTACAAAAATATGGGGATAATATAAAATAACTACAGAAAAGCGGTTTTTAAAAAAGTATATCCAAAATTGAATATTAAACTAGAACAACCGCCAAACCTGGCGGTTGTTCTAGTTTAGAAGTAATTTGACAGTTTTTGATGTTGTTATCAGTTTTCAAATTATTGAACTCTGATCAATGAAAGGCCTCATATTCTTGTTTGTTATTGCAATAAGGAAGGAAAATGTATGCCAACTTATGATACTTTCGTAATGTTCAACGGCAATGGCGATATATAGTAAAACCCATATTATGGGAGGCTGAATTATGGAAAGCCAAGAGCAACTGCGCGGCAAAAACTCTTCTATAGGAAAGGGCGAAACCCTACCCGGGAAATCGTCTCTGAAAGCAGGAAGCGACACAGAGCATCATCAAAGCGCGCCTCAAATAACTCTCCCCAAGGGCGGAGGCGCTTTAAAGGGGATTGATGAAAAATTCACTGTAAATGCCGCCAACGGCACCTGCAGCTTCAGCATCCCGCTGCCGCTGTCCAAGAGCCGGAGTGTTTTTGCTCCTTCTCTCGCTCTCGGCTACAACTCGGGGTCCGGCAACAGTGCCTTTGGCCTTGGTTGGAGCATGGAGCTGCCGTCAATCCAGAGAAAAACAGATAAACAGTTGCCCCGGTATCAGGATGACAACCCCGAAAGCGACGTCTTCATGTTTGGCCCGGAAGACCTGGTGCCTGCCATGATCCAGGATCAGAGCGGCAATTGGGAATATGACGATATTACAACGCCTTCCGGCATCAGTGTAAAACGCTACCAGCACCGCATAGAGAGCAGTTTTGCCAGAATCGAGAGAATCCAAATCAAAGGAGAAAGCGGCTGTTTCTGGAAGGTAACCACCAGGGACAACACCGTCACACTTTTTGGGAAGTCTCCTCAGGCAAGAATTGCCGACCCTGCAGACGATACTCGCATATTTAAGTGGCTGCCGGAATTGAGTTACGACGACAAGGGCAACTGTATCGAGTACGAATATAAGCCTGAGGATCTGGTGAGCGTACCGCTGGAGCTGCATGAAAAAAACAGACGCCTGGACCCATTGCCTTTTAGCAACAAATACTTGAAAAGAGTTCGATACGGGAATAAGAACCCATATTACGCCCCGTCGGCAAAACCCTATAATCCGGATGCACCGGTAAACCCGGAATATCTTTTCGAGTTGGTATGCGATTACTTCGACCACGACCGGGACCAACCCTTGCCGGGAGTGCAAAAAGCATGGGAATGCCGCTTTGACCCGTTTTCCGATTGCCGGGCCGGATTTGAGATACGCACCTACAGGCTGTGCCGCCGAATCTTGTTTTATAACTATTTCAAAGAGCTCAGTTCCGGGCCAGGCTCCGAACCCTATCTGGTCCGCTCCCTCAACCTGAGCTACAAGCATTTTCAGAGCTTTGCATCCGATGAAGCTGCCATTTGTTGTGCGGAAGAGGACTTCATCACCTTCGTTCAGCAATTCAGCTACCGGAAAAACAGCCTCGGCGCCTATGATCAGAAGGGGCTGCCGCCGGTAGAGTTCCAGTACCACGAGCTGGAATGGAATACGGAGATCAAGCAGATCGCGCCGGAATGCGTCGTCAACGCCCCGGTAGGGCTCAGCGGCAACTACCAGTGGGTGGACTTCTACAACGAAGGTATTTCCGGTATCCTCACCGAACAGGCAGGGGCCTGGTACTACAAATCCAACCTGGGAAACGGCAGTTTTTCCATCGCCAGACCGGTGGCCCCCAAGCCTTCCCTGACCGGAATTGCCGGCGGAGCCTTGCAAATTCAGGATCTTGAAGCCAGCGGCAAGAAATACATAGTGAGCCACGCCACAGCCCTGATGGGCTACTTTGAACAGACAGATGACGAAGCATGGCTGCCCTTCAGGCCTTTTGAACAAGTGCCCAACATCGATCTCCGCGACCCGAACGTGAAATTTATTGACCTGAACGGGGACGGCATGCCCGACCTGCTGGTGTCCGAAGAAGAGGTGTTTACCTGGTATTTGTCCCTGGGCACCATCGGTTTTGATGCACCGGAGCCGGCTATCAAGCCCCTTGATGAAGAGCAGGGCCCGCGGATTGTATTTGCGGATGGCACCCAATCGATTTTCCTGGCAGACATGAGTGGCGACGGCCTCACCGACATCGTGCGCATTCGCAACGGGGAATTATGCTACTGGCCGAATCTGGGCTACGGTAGATTCGGCGCCAAGGTGAACATGAGCAATGCTCCTATTTTCGACACGCCCGACTCCTTCAATCCAACCTACCTGCACCTGGCAGATATCAGCGGTACCGGTGCCACCGACATCCTCTACCTGGGCCGGAACAGGTGCAGGGCCTGGAACAACCTGAGCGGCAACGCCTGGGGAGAGGCCCGGGAGATAGAACCCTTCTTTCCCAGCGAACTGCCCAACCAGTTGTCCGTGGTCGACCTGCTGGGCAACGGAACCGCCTGCATAGTCTGGTCTTCGCCATTGCCCGGTTACTCCGACGCGCCTATGCGCTACATCGACCTGATGGGGGGCAAAAAGCCTTACATCATGTGCGGCTACAAGAACAACCTGGGCAAGGAAACCAGCATCCTCTATAAAAGCTCCAGCTATTACTACCTGAAAGATAAACAGGAAGGCTTGCCGTGGATCACCAAGCTGCCTTTCCCGGTGCAGTGTGTCAGCCGGGTGGAGGTCAGAGAAACGGTTACCAATGCCTGCTTCGTCAACGAATACCGGTACCATCACGGATATTACGACCACGCCGAGCGAGAGTTTCGCGGTTTCGGGATGGTTGAGCACACCGACACTGAAACCTTTGACAACTTTGTAAAAAACACGGCTTCCAACATCGTAGACGTCGAGCCGTTGCACCAGCCCCCGGTGCTCACAAAGACCTGGTACCATATCGGCGCCTACGTTCGTCACGACACCATACTGAAGCAATTTGAGCCTGAGTACTACCGGAACACCGATTCTGCTGAATACCGCCTGCCGGAACCAGAGATAGAGATCAATACGACCAAGCCTTACAGCCTGTCCGCGGAGGAACTCCGGGAAGCATACAGGGCGTGCAAGTCCATGGTGCTGAGGGAGGAAGTCTACGCCCTGGACGGCACGGGGCAAGCAAGTCAGCCCTATTACACGGCAGAGCACAACTGCTGGATCAGGCTGCTGCAGACCAAACAGGAGAACAGGCACGCCGTGTTTCTGGTGCACGAAAGCGAGTCCATAAACTACCACTACGAGCGGAACCCGGTGGAACCGAGAGTAGCCCATACGCTGCACCTGGAAATAGATGAGGTGGGGAATGTTAAAAAGTCCGCCGGTATTGTTTATCCGAGAGCGCGGGTAAACGCCGGTCTGCCCCAGAAGGTAAAGGATGAACAGGCCAGGCTGGGCATACTCCTGACCGAAAACGAGTTTACAGATGATATCAAGACCGATGCTGCCTACCGCCTGCGGCTGACTGCCGAGACCAGCACTTATGAATTGACGGGGAAACAGCCGGGAGGCCGGTTTTTCACCCTGGCGGAGGTAAGAGACGCAGTTGCCCGGGCTGCCACGTTCGTTCCGTCCGGCTCCGGGGTACAGAAGCGGCTCCTGAAACGGACCAGGATGCTGTATCTGAAAAACGACCTGAGCGGTCCATTGCCGTTGAGGCAAATCGAATCGCTGGGTCTGGCTTACGAAATCTACAGGTTGGCATCAACCACGTTCATGCTCAACGAAATCTACGGTTCCAGGGTGAACGGCGCCATGCTGGAAGAGGGGGGATACCGCCTCTCCGCAAATCTTAAGGCCCTGGGATTGTTCTCGCCGGCCGGCCCCGACGACGAATGGTGGGCACCCTCAGGCACTACCGGTTATCCTGATAATCCGGAACAGCATTTTTACCTGCCTGACCGTTATATCGACCCTTTCAACAAAACCACCAGGGTGACTCACGATCCCGATTACCATCTGTATATTATGGAGACCGAAGATGCACTGGGCAACAAGACAAGCGTGGAAAGCTTTGATTTTCGGGTACTGGCGCCTGAAATAGTAAAAGACAGCAACGGCAACTACTCTGAGGTATGCTTCGACATCCTGGGGCTCGTGGTTGGCATGGCTCTCAAAGGCAAAGGCGATGAAGCCGACGATTTGAACGGCTTCCGGGCAGACTTGACCCAGGCCGAGATCGACGGTTTCTTTACCGACCCGGCAGCGCAAGGGGCGGACCTGCTGCAGCATGCCACCAGCCGTTTCGTTTACGATTTTTCAAAATTTCCGGCCGTGGCCGGCGTCATCCTGAGGGAAACCCATCACCAGGAAACGCTGCAGACAGGCGTACCATCCAAACTTCAGTACGGCTTTGAATATTCGGACGGACTCGGGCATATAGCCATGAAGAAAGCTCAGGCAGAACCGGGTATGGCCAAACAACTGGACGCAGCCAACCACGTGGTGGACGTGGATACGACTCCCGACCTGTGCTGGGTGGGAACGGGCCGTACCGTGCTCAACAACAAGGGCAAACCGGTCAAGCAGTATGAGCCTTACTTCAGTGCCACGCACCGGTACGAAAACGCCAGAGAGTTAGTGGAAATCGGGGTCACGCCCGTCATGTACTACGACCCGGTGGGACGACTGATCAGGACCGACTTTCCCAACGGCACCTTCAGCAGGGTGGAGTTCGACGCCTGGCTGCAGAAGACATACGATGCCAACGATACGGTGAAGGACACCGACTGGTACGAGGAGCGGAGCAACGGCCCCCTGGCTGCCGATCCCGCCGAGAGCGAGGCGGCAGTGAAAACTGCTCTTCACTACGACACCCCGCTGGAGGAGCATCACGATTCTCTGGGGCGGAACGTGTATTCCCTCGCTCACAACCGGTTTACCGATATTGATACCGGAGATGTCGTCGAAGAGCAGATCCCGACTTTTATCAAGCTCGACATAGAGGGCAACCAGCAGTTCATTGAAGACGCCCGGAACAACCGGGTGATGGAATACAAGCATGACATGCTCGGCGGATCCGTTTACCAGCACAGCATGGACGCCGGCGAACACTGGGTGCTCAACGATTGCCTGGGCAAGCCAATCTATCAATGGGACATCAAGGATACGATGTTGCATTTCAGGTACGACGCCCTGCGCCGCAATACGGAACTGGAAGTCACTGAAGCCGGCAGGCCGGCAATCACGGCCAAAAGAACTGTTTACGGTGAAAGCGCTCCCGCTCCCCAATTGGGTAATTTGAGGGGACAGGCCTGGAAGCAGTACGATGGCGGCGGCGTCGTTTTTTATGATGGATATGACTTTAAGGGAAATCTCATGCTCAGCCGGCGTCAGTTGGTTGTGGGCTACCAGCAAACAACTGATTGGACCGATATTGCCACGGTGGCGCTGGAACCGGCTCAGTATTTGTCGGAGACGAGCTGCGACGCTTTGAACAGGCCGGTCCTGATCAAAACCCCGGACCAGAGCGTGATCAAGCATGTATATAATGAAGCGTCGCTGTTAAATGAGGTTCGGGTGAGCGTCAGGGGAGGTCCGGCAGAGCAATACGTTCAGAATATCGATTACAACGAGAAGGGGCAGCGTACGAGAATCCTGTACGGCAACGGCGTGAGCACAAGTTACGAATACGATCCTTTGACATTCAGGGTAAAACACACTCTTACGACTCGCAACAACGGCGCCGGAACTTTACAAAACTTATGTTATACCTACGACCCGTCGGGTAACATTACCCGGATTACTGATGACGCCCAGCCAACGATTTATTACGACGGAATGGTTGTCCGCCCGGACAGCGACTACACCTACGATGCCCTGTACCGGCTGGTCAGGGCAGCCGGGAGGGAGCATGAGGGGCAAAACATGCCGGTCAACCAGTACGACGCCAACCGCAGGTTTAATTCCCATCCCAACGACGGCAGCAAAATGCGCTGCTATGTGCAGCACTATACATACGACAAGGCGGGCAACATGCTGAAGATGATTCACCGGGTGGCAAACAACACTGCGGGCAACTGGACCAGGACCTTCACCTGTCAAGCTGACAACAACCGCCTTGACAGCACCCGGGTGGGGTCGGCACTACCGGACTCATACCGGTTCGACCCGCATGGCAACATGATCTCCATGCCGCACTTACACGTCTTGGACTGGAATTACGAGAACCACTTGCAGAGCGTTAACCGCAGTCCCAACAATCAGCAAAGCGATTTTAACAAGGCCTGGTATGTCTACGATGCCTCCGGGCAAAGAGTACGCAAGGTGGTCGTGTTCCCCAATGATTTCAGGAAGGAACGGATTTACCTGGGATCTGTAGAAATTTACCGGGAGATCTCAGGCGGTACAGTCACCCTTGAGAGAGAAACGCTGCATGTCATGGACGACAGGCGGCGGATTGCCCTGGTGGATACCAAGACCAGAGAAAACAGTAAAGACATAAGCGACTTGCAGCCCCTCGCCAGGTACCAGTTGGACAATCACCTGGGAACGGCCTGCGTTGAACTGGACGATGCCGCCCAGGTAATCTCTTACGAGGAATATTATCCCTTCGGCAGTACCTCGTACCAGGCCAGGCGCACCAGCGGGGTGGAGGTGCCCGAGAAGCGCTACCGCTACACCGGTAAAGAACGGGATGAGGAGACCGGGTTGTACTATCATGGCGCGCGCTACTATGCCCCGTGGCTGGGAAGGTGGGTGAGCTGCGATCCGGCGGGGCTGGTGGATGGGGCCAATCTTTACCAATACGCCAGGAATAACCCGGTAAAATACAAGGATTCCAACGGATTTGAGGCTTCAGTAAACTACGATACAGGCAAGGACTGGGAAAAGGGCATTGGTAAGGCTTACCCACCCGAAAAAGGATACGTAGTAGGCGATTGCACTGTTATTAAAAAAGGCTCTGGCGGTTCAGTCATAGATCACTGGATAGCACAAGCCACAAAATGGGGTTATAACATAATTGGTACGATCGAAGATAAAACCATGAATTTGACCACCAGAAAGTACTTGCGTGATTCGGGCGTTTTCCGAAAGGGGGAAATCGTTCGCAAGCTGGAATCGTACTTGGAACAGATGGAAAAACATATGAAGGATATGAATAAAAAGAAATATTTTAACACGAAGACGGGTGCTCCGCTGGAAGAGAATTTAAGATTATTGGTCAAAACAACTTCCCAAAAAAGATTTGCGGAATTTCAAAAAATTCTTTCTAACACACTCGCCAATTTTAACAAAACCCACGGCACCAATATAAAGGCTACAGTCCAAAGAAGGCAGGGAAACTCCGGCCAGGCCGGATCAGCCTCAGCCAGTACTGCTCTTGGTCTTGGTATTGGTCTTGTAGTGGGGGCTGTAGCCAGTAATCTTATCAAATCGGAACAGACTAAAGAAAATATAGTAGAAGGTACCACCCAACTGGCTCTTGCAGGCGCAGAATGGGTGCAAGGAGTCGGCCTTCCTGGGGTGAGAGCTGGTCTGGGAGTCGCTGGAGAAGTTGTAAGACAACACGGTGCTAAGGCTCTTACGGCTGGGGGTGCAGCTTTTACAGCAGCGGCAGGAGCCGCAAAAGGAGCTGTGGCAGCGTTGACTGCAGAGGTTTCTGCAGGAGCGGCAGCAACAGCTGCAGTTACCACTGCCGCTGTAGTAGCTGCCGCTGGAGCAGTTACATGGGCTGTCGAAGATACACGCCGGGCGCTTAATGGTGAAAAAACAATGACCGATGTAGCCATGGAAACATGGGGCAGCAAGGGGTTTGTCGGCACACTAAGTGCAACTTGGCACCAAATAAGACATTAAAGGGGTGAAGTAAGCTATGGTTCAATTCTCAATCTACGGAAGCGTAATCGACTCCGGAACACAAGGCGGTATTACAGGGCTGCAGGTGGAGGCCTGGAGCAGGGATGGGGACTCCCCGCATCTGATCGGAAGCGCTGAAACCGGCAAGGAAGGCAAGTTTGAAATAATTAGCAGTCAGCGCTACAATGAACTGTTCCAGGGCAGGGTTCCCGGCGTCGTTTTTAAACTATATTCCGGCGGCGAACTCATTGCCGGCACCGGCAATTTCACTGTACTGAAAATCACTGGTAAAGGTGCGGAAGTCAGTATTGCGATTGATTACAGCCGGCACACCCCGGCCAGGGGCACCATCACCGTCAAAGGTTTCGTCTATCACCTGAATGCCAACCCGGTGCAGGGGATCACCGTCGCTGTCCTGGAAAAGAGCCTCCGCAAGGATAACCTGATTGGAAAGATCGAAACCGACGAAAGAGGCTGCTATGAGTTTACCTTCACCCCGGAGCAGTTCAAGCTAAATCCGGAAAGTCCCGTTTTGCAGTTGGAAGTACTGGATCGCCAGGGAAAAGTGATCACGGTTTCGGAAATGCTGCTCGATCTTAAAGAAACCAACAAAGTCCATTTTGTGATCGACAGCCCTGATTATAAAGGCCTTTCCAGGTTTCAAAAAGCACTCCAGAACATCAGTCCACATGTAGGCGACGTTCAATACTCTGAACTGGCTGAAAACGGGCGGCAGCAGGATATTTCATACCTGTCCCGCCTGTCCGGCAAAACCTTGCGGGAGGTTGACCGTTTTGTTAAGGCCAAGCAGTTCTCGGAACAGACAAAAATCCCGGCGGAAGCTTTTTACTCCCTTTTGAAACAGAACCTCCCGGCCGATCTTAATGTCCTGCTGTGCCAGAAACAGGGCGTGATCGCGGCAGCCCTGGATCAGGCTGTTAAAAACACCCTTATTGACCCCGCAGTGGCCGAAAAGAAGAATAAGATCCTCGAACAGTTTGGCCGGGCGCGGGTCGACCGGCTGCTGAACGCAAAGAGAGGGCAGGCTGAAGCCTCCCTGGGCGATATTTTAAGCCTGGCGACCGACGATGCAAGACTGCACCGCAAGTTACTGCTCTCTTACGTTTCTTTTGAAGGGGAGCTTAAAGATTTTTGGAACAACTTCAAAAAAGAGCTGGGAAACGAGGATCTAGTCGCCAAGATCCAGCTGACGCTGCGGTTGGCATGGTTCACCGGAAATCAAACAGCGATCATGAAGTCGCTGCTTAGTGAGGAAAATCAGACGTTCCGGGACCTCCGGGCATACGCCAAATATGACTTGCAGGATTGGCAGCAGCGGATTAGTGAGGTTTCCCAGTCAGAAAAACGGCTTTGCGTACCGCCCGCCATCGAGGGGAAGGACGACCAGGAAAAAATCCGGAATTATGCCTCGGCTATGGCCCGGATCGTGCGCGATACATTTCCCACCACTGTCTTTGCCGCACGCCTGGAACTGGACAGCACCTCCAAGAGCCCCTTTGACGGGTGTAAATCCGATCTGTCGGCATTCTTCAATAATAATCCGGATTTCGAGTTTATGAAGCACCCCACCTACACCCTTACCGCCGGGGGTACCCTTTATAAATTTGACGGGGTCAAAGAAAAGGACAAGCTGATCGGTGTGCTGCAATCCATTGAGCGCGTCTTCAGGCTGGTTCCCAGCTATGAAGCCGTGGCGGCAATGTATGCAGACGGCCTGGATTCGTCTTTCGGGATCGCGCAGTTGCCCCGGCAACATTTTGTTGAGAAGTACGCCATGACCTTGGGTGGAGAGGATGCGGCCAGAGCCGTCTACCAGCAAGCGACAAAAACCTATGTGACTGCCCTGGAGATATGTGCCGAACTACACCCAAACCTGAATCTGGCTCCCTATGTCATCCCGCAACAGGGGATTCAGCCCACGGGTGGTACTGCCCCTCAGGATGATCAAGGCATACCAGAACCCGATCTGCGGACCATGTTCGGCAGCCTGGAACAATGCGATTGCGAGGAGTGCCAGACGGTCTATAGTCCGGCCGCGTACCTGGTGGATATTTTGCACTTCCTGGAAAAACGTGCTCCTGACGTATTCCAGGAACTCAAGAGAAGAAGGGGGGACTTGCTGGACATAGAGCTTAGCTGCAATAACACCAACATCCCGCTTCCCTATGTCGACTTGGTGCTTGAGCGGCTGGAGTCTCTCGTCATGGTCCTCAAAGGCATCTACGGCAGCTTCATTCTGGCCGAGTCTTACCAGACGGTGGGTACTGCGGAAGAATTGGCCGGCAACCCGGAACACAATAAGCGGTATTATATTCAGGACGGCAAGAAAATCTACAAGGATGTATCGCAATTTGCGGCCGGGGCTTACAATTTTGTTAATAATTCGGTTTTCCCTGCCGTGCTGCCCTTCAACCTTCCCCTTGAGGAAAGCCGCATCTACCTGAACCACCTGGGGATATCAAGGGCCGAGCTGATGCAGCAATTCCTTCCTGTAAATCAGTCAAACGATCGCTGCGATCCCAATGACTATAACTGGGCGGCGGAATACCTGGGCATTTCTCCCCAGGAAGCGGCTATTATAACCCATATAGTGGATATGGGGGCCAGCATAGGCGTTTGGAAATTTTACGGCTTCGATAAAGCGAATGGCTTCACGCCCATTACTGATCCCGCCAGTACCGGTCAAGTGATTACCGCCGGCAACTGGAATGATATACTGGCCGGCCGGGTGGATGTGTTCCTGCAGCAGACGGGCCTGCAGTATACGGAAGTGCTATACCTGTTGGACACCCGCTATGTCAACCCGGTTGATTCCTCCGGCAAGAGAAAGATTACCGTGGTGGCGAATTCGGAGAAAACCAGCGATTCTGCCACCTGCGTCCTCGAATATTTGCAACTGGCCGGCATGGAGCCGGGCGATTTAACACGGATTCACAGGTTCATCAGGTTGTGGCGCAGGCTGGGCTGGAAGATGTACGAACTTGACATGGCAATCGCCTCCCTCTTCCGGCTTACGGAATCACCCTTGACCAGTTATTTCAATAGAGAAGATGATCTGGTCCAGGTGGCCTATGCTGTTTGGGTCTCAAAACAGTTTAATCTCTCCGTGGGAACGGTGGCTGCGTTCTGGGGCGATATCAATACAACTATCTACACCGACTATGACCGGGATGATCAGCCTGGAATAGCCTCGCTTTACGACGCCCTGTTCAGGAACAAGGCCGTGATCAATCCACCGGACCCAGCTTTTGACGACATTCATAACGGCATCGCCAAGAATTTTGGGGGTCATTCCGCAGGCATCCTGGCAGCGGTTCAGATCACCGATGCCGACTTGTCGCTCCTGACCAAGAACCTGAACATCGATACCAGCAGCACCAACACCCTTACCCTGAGAGTGCTATCCAATCTGTACAGGCACGCCGTCCTGGCCAGGGCGCTGAATTTATCGATCAAAGACTTCCTCACCGTCAAGGCTATAATCGGCCTGGATCCTTTCGGATCTCCCATGGAAACTTTCTCATTTGTCAGCATGCTGGATGCCATCAGAACCTCGGGCTTCAGCATTACCCAGCTTGACTACCTGCTGCGCCACCAATACACCGAGGACACTGGTGCTGCCCCCACCGATCAGTCGATCACCCTGTTTTTGACTGATCTTCAAGCCGGGCTCAGGAAGATAGAGCTCAGTGCTGCATCGGGCACAACATCCGGTACAGCTTCAGACCTCTCCGGTACAACCTCTGACACAGCGCAGACCCGGGATGAATTAGTGCAGAGCAAGAAAAACCTCATCAAGCAGAAATTCGTTGAGGCGTTGAAACTGTCACCGGCGGCCGCCAAACTGCTGTTGGAGGATACAGCGGTAAGCAGTTCGTCAAATCGATCCCGTTTTATCATCGAGGATTTCATGGACGAAGCGTTTATCTCGGGCAAAACCACATCAGGCGCCGCTTTCGATGTTGTCACCCCAGAACTGTACCCCGCGCAGTATAACGATTTTAGATTGCTCGATAAAATCAGCACTTTCATCAACAGCCTGAAAATTGCCGATGAGGAGTTACCGTACATCGTCCAAAGTCACGATGAGTTGGGTATAACAAACCTGTCGGCGCTGCCGCTGACACCAGCTGCCAACGCTGCCTTCAGGGAATTCAAAAACCTGATCGACCTGGTTCGGGCTAGAGATATGCTGCCCTTTGGCACTCCTGGGCTATGCAACATATTGAAGCCCCTTATCGAACCCACTGTAGTATTTGATCCAGTTCTCGGCACGAATCTACACGGGGAAGTCCCTCAGCTTGGAGGCGTAGCATCGACCGAATTGGGTGGCGCACTGGGAGATCCCATCCACATACCTCCCCGGAACCCGGACGAGGAAGCCAAAGAGCGCTGGTTGGAGCAGTTAGAGCGGCGCACTCATTGGGGCAGCCTGGTGACGGACCTGGTGGGCGGTAAGGATGCCTTGCTAGGCGGGGGCATTCTGAAAACAAACTTCCCGAATGACTTCAAAACCGGAAGCTTGCTGCTATTGATCGGAAAATGCAGGGATGCAGTGAAAAGGATCGGGTTATCTGCACATCAAATTGCCGCTGTTATCAGGGCAGATTTGGCAGATGCCGATTCACAGGCGGTGAAGAACGCTGCTAAAGCCAGGCATGAAGAGAGCGAGTGGTACTCCATTGCCAAGCCGCTGCAGGATGTGCTGCGGGAGAAGCGGCGCCAGGCCCTGGTGGCCTATGTGGTGGCGCATCCGGACCATCAGTCCAATCTGATCTGGAGGAACAGTAACGATCTGTATGAATACCTGCTGATCGACGTGGAGATGTGCCCCCTGATGATGACCTCCCGGATCAAACAGGCCATCAGCAGCGTGCAGCTGTTTATTGACCGCGTGCTGATGAACCTCGAGCATGCCAGCATGGACAAAACCACACCGCCATTGAAGCTCCACCCGGATCAGATCGATGAATGGGAGCAGTGGCGAAAGCTGTACCGAATCTGGGAGGCCAACCGGAAAATCTTCCTGTACCCTGAAAACTGGCTCGAACCAGAGCTGCGGGACGATAAATCGCCGTTCTTCAAAGAGTTGGAGGCCCAGCTGCGACAGAATGAACTGAGCCCGGAAAATGTGGAAGACGCCTTCCTGGGATATCTCGAAAAATTGGATTCGGTGGCCCGGCTGGAGATCAAGTGCGTCTACCACCAGATGGACGCCGATTACGACATCGACATTGTGCACGTCATAGGCCGCACGTATGGCGCCCCCCACAAGTACTATTACCGCAAACTGGAAAACGGCGAATGGACTGCATGGGAAAAAGTCGAACTGGACATTGAGGGAGACCACCTGGCGCTGTTCGTTTGGAACCGCCGCCTGTACCTGTTCTGGCTGATGTTCACTAAAAAGGCGCAGGATGTCGATATCACAATATCCCAGGGGGATAAATCCAGCTCAACTTCCGGCACATCTTCCGTCATATCTTGCAATGAAGATTCTGACATCGGTCAAATACAGCAGGGCTTTTATAGCGCCGAAGCTACCGAGGACTCTTCTTCCGGCACTACCCTGCCAAAGGCGCCGTTATATTGGCAGATTCAGCTTGCCTGGAGCGAGCGCAAAAAGAATAAATGGCTGCCCAGGAAAATATCAAAAGAGTCGATTATCTGTTCGCCGTTTGTAACTTGTACGAACGAAGATGTTTTACACGACATACGAGACAAATTTTACATATGCCTTTATCCGGCCCCCACGGAATTGAGATTTTTATTTTTGAAGCAATCGGATGGAGTCAACGGTAGTATACCAAATACCTTGTATCAATTTGTGTGGGTGTATTTTTCTTTCAGGGATGGCAATAGCGACCCGGTAGCAACAAATTCATATAATCCAAGCCAATGCAGAACAAAAACGCTTCCAAAAAATATCTGCGGTAGTCAAATGATGCTACGTCAAATAGATTCTCAAGAAGGATTATATTTTAGTAACGATGACCCCTTACTCAGTTCTGCCCCGAATGGGTTATACAGGCTGGTTGTACCCAGCAACGCTTTATTTGATAATCCCTTGGGTGATATTTTCTTCTTCCAGGACAACGTCAACACCTTTTTTGTGCGCCATGAGTTGGAAAAGATAGAATACAGCGGCACTGGCAGCTTTAGCACAATAGATCTCCTGAACCACAATGATCACTGGATTTACGAGGACAACCAGATACCTGATCTGGCAGGGCCGGTTGAGGGATGGGAGGAGTTGGAGAACATACTGTCGCAGTTCACCAACCCGGTTGATGAAGAAACTGCCCAGGGCGCCGCTATAATTAATTCGAGTGGCACTACTATCAGCCTGAACGGAAAAACGATTCGCGGCAATGATCTGATCGCCGCCATCCCATCATATGCTTATCGCCCCGGGGGCTTTAATATGGGCAATATGGCGTCGCAGTTGCTGGTTAGCACCAGTAATAAAACAAGATTGTCGCCTTCCGGGCCTTACGCAGCTTATGGTCGGAGCAAAGGCAAATCCGTACAAACCAGGGAGGCGTCATATCAAACCGAGACCCATCTTGCATTTTCCACTTTTTCTCATGCCCACGTCCAGACTTTCATCGATTATCTCAACCGGTTAGGCGTTGACGGCCTGTTCAAGTTTGCATTGGATATTTCCAAGCTAGGCGATAATATCAACTTTCCCCGGTATCAGCCAGACCAGGCCATGGTTGCTATCGGCTATCCCACCGACCAGGTCGATTACGATTATGGCGGCGCTTATTCTCAGTACAACTGGGAGCTGTTCTTTCACCTGCCCATACTGATGGCGACCCGCCTGAGCCAGGACCAGCGCTTTGAAAAGGCCCGCAAGTGGTTTCACTACGTGTTTGATCCCACCTGCAGCGAAGGCGCCGGCAAGGAACGGTTCTGGAGATTCAAGCCTTTCTATGACCTGGCCGGTACAAAGATTGAGACGCTGGACGAACTTATGACAAATGCTGCGGAATTGGCCGAACAGGTTGACAAGTGGATGCAAGATCCCTTCAAGCCCCATGTCATTGCCCGGATGCGCAGGCTGGCATACATGAAAAACGTGGTGATGAAGTATATAGATAACCTGCTGGCGTGGGCGGACCAGTTGTTCCGCCGCGATACAATCGAGGCCATCAACGAGGCTACCCAGCTTTACGTGCTGGCTGCCAAAATACTAGGCGAGCGGCCCCAGCGGGTGCCCCCCAGGGCCAGGCCGAAGGTGCAGTCCTACAGTAAGCTTGATACTGATCTAGACCCCTTTTCCAATGCCATGGTGGATATCGAGCTTTTCATCCCGCCTTCCGCCCCGGCGAATACTAACAACAATTCGGGCAACAGCCTCGGCCGGATGGCGTACTTCGGCCTGGCCAAGAATGAAAAGCTACTGGAATACTGGGACGTTGTGGCTGACCGGCTGTTCAAGATCCGCAACTGCATGAATATAGAAGGAATTGTGCGCCAGTTGCCTCTGTTTGAGCCGCCCATCGATCCTGGACTGCTGGTTAAGGCTGCCGCCGCTGGTATAGACCTGGGCAGCATCCTGAACGACTTGAGTGCCAATACTCCTTATTACCGCTTTAATTTCATGCTGCAAAAAGCCATGGAGTTGTGCAACGACGTAAAGTCACTGGGCGGTGCCCTACTGTCGGCACTGGAGAAAAAAGATGCGGAGGCACTCGCCCTGCTGCGCCAGAGCCATGAGATGAATATGCTTGATGCCATACGGTACGTCAAGGAACGCCAGGTAGAGGAGACGAAGGAAAACCTGGATGCGCTCAACAAGACAAGAATAGTTGTCCAGGGCAAGCTTACTTACTACAGCACCCGACCCTACATGAACAACTACGAATCCCAGCATCTTAATTCCATGCAAACCGGGTTGATACTACAGGGAGTGCAGGGCGGGATCGAGACTCTGTCCACGTTCCTGTCTGCCCTGCCCGATATCAAGATTGGGGCGCCCACCGGCATGGGAGCCACTTATGGCGGCGCGAACCTGGGCATGGTTTTAAAAGCCTTCAGTTCTTATATGGGTATCATGATCGGCATCAACAACACCACCGGCGCTATGGCGGCCACGCAGGGGGGATACCAGCGCCGGATGGATGATTGGAAGTTCCAGGCTGACAGCTCCAAAAAAGAGCTGGCCCAGATCGACAAGCAGATCCTGGCGGCGCAGATCCGCCTGGCAATTGCTGAAAAAGAACTGCAAAATCAGGAGATGCAGATTGAAAACGCCAGGGAAATTAACGATTTCATGAGCAACAAATACACTAACCAGGAGCTGTACGAGTGGATGGTTGGACAGGTGGCCACGGTCTATTTCCAGAGCTACCAGCTTGCCTACGACCTGGCCAAGAAAGCGGAAAAATGCTACCAGTGGGAACGGGGCATTGAAGACAGCTCTTTCATCCAATTCGGTTACTGGGACAGCCTGAGGAAGGGTCTGCTGAGCGGCGAAAAGCTCCAGTACGATTTGCGGCGTATAGAAGCTTCCTATCTGGAGCAGAACAAGCGGGAGTTCGAACTGACCAAGCACATCTCCCTGGTCCTGCTGGACCCGGTGTCCCTGCTGGAGTTGCAGACCAACGGCAAATGCACAGTGCATATTCCCGAAGTGCTGTTCGACCTTGACTACCCGGGGCATTACTTCCGCCGCATCAAATCGGTCAGCCTGAGCATTCCCTGCGTGGCAGGCCCTTACACAACCATAAACTGTACCCTGAGGCTGAAGAATCACGCCACCAGAAAGAGAACGATGTTAAAAACATCAGGTGAGCCCTATGGAACCACCGACTACGCATCTGATTCAGATCCCAGTACCGGCAGATTCCGGTATGTCCCCAATGAGAGCCAGTCGGTGGCCACCAGCAGCGCCCAGAACGACAGCGGTGTGTTCGAGTTAAGCTTCAGGGACGAGCGCTACCTGCCCTTTGAGGGCTGCGGGGTGATTAGCGAATGGGAGATCGGGCTGACCGAGGATCAGGACCTGCGTCAGTTCGATTTCAAGACTATATCCGATGTGATCATCCATTTGAAGTACACCGCCCGGGAGGATGCCATCCTCAAAGATCCTGCAATCACCTACGCCAAGAAAGTCATTGAGGCCGGGGTGAATAAGGATGCGAATCCCCTGCCGCTGGTGCGCCTGTTCAGCCTCAAGCACGACTTTCCCACGGAATGGTACAAGTTCCTGCATCCGCAGGACGATTGTGATAATGAGCTGCAGATGGTGATCTCCAAGGATCGGTTCCCCTTCTTTGCCAAGGACAAAAATATAGAAATCACTGCGATTGATTTCTATGCCAAGTGTAGCGACAGTTCAGAATATAAAGTCCAACTTTCGCCTCCGGTAACAGCCGCCAGCCCGCTGGTTGACAGCGATGCGGGTTTGTTTACCCTGACCGCTCCGTATACTTTCACCGATGGGCGCCCGGGCATCATTCACCACGGCCAAAAAGCACCCGTTTCAGTAAGTCTACCCACTTCTTCGTCACCCTGGATCTTAAAGGTGCGGAAGACTGGCGTTACCAATTTCCTCTCCCTTACGGAGGCTGAGATGGAGGACATTTACCTGGCGCTGTCATATAAACTGAGTTAAATAAAATGATCCTTAAATAATCACAGTTGAAGACTAAAGAGGCGCCCGGCATGGGGCGCCTTTGAAGTATTGTCTACAGATACTAGGGTGAGATAAAGCATTCTGGTTTGCCTAATTCTTAAACTGGACCCTATTGCTCAGGCTTAGTTAAGCCTTCTGCGATACAATCGATAATTATGTCCATAATTTTGGGGAACAAATCATTGCCTAGCTTCTCTTTATATAAGCGAAGCATTAAAATGGCACGCATGACCCCAACAATCACTTCTGGATCTTGTTCTCTTAGCACACCGCGCTGAATTAAAGTCTGAACGAAAGTTATTCCCTTTTCTGTGTGATCTTGTGAGGAGTCTTCTATGAGATGCTTGGGCAATTTGCGGGTAATGCGTTCATATTCCCCATCTTGAAACCATTGTAGTAAAAGGGAGTTTTCATCGGCTAATCGAAAAGCTATATGAAAGAAGGAAGAGATCATCTCTTTGTGAGGGAGATTTTCTTGCAGATGCTCCACTATTAATCGGTTTCCGATCTCTTCCTGGTTGTTCAAAATGACATAAAAAAGCTCTTCTTTTGAGGAGAAAAATTTATAAAAAGAACCCTTGGCAATCCCGCATGCTTGAACAAGGTCATCGATGCTCGTTTTAGAGAGGCCGTATTTTATAAAAAGCTCTTTACCTTTGGTTAAGAGGCATTGCCGTATTTGTTCCTTTTCACTTTCAGTAAATTTAGACATCCCCAAACCCCTTTGAAGTTATTTGGTGAATACTTGTTGACATTTAGTCACCAAGTCTTTATGATGATTATATCAGCCAAATTGAGAAATGTAAACTTTAGGCTGCTTTAGCGAGCAGCCCTTTGTTTAATAATTGTGTGACTGGGTGTTCTTTATTGGTCATAATGTTTATTTGCCGCATGATGATGAAGGGAGCAAAACCAGTTCCATTCCGGACCGCTGGGACGGCCCTTCCCGGGCATGGCCTTTTATGAAACCAGAGGCTATAAAATCAATAATACTACAGTGAGGACAGATAAAAATTGGAGGAAGATAAAATATGCCCAGTCTGCGAGCTCGTCTTTTCAAATTCGTATTGCAAAACCGTCATCTATTGCGTTTTTGCCTGAAAAAGAAAACCATTGACTGGAATACCTATGAAGCGATAGTCCGTTTCCGCCAAGAGGTTGAAGCAGGTGCTGGAAAATTCGGCAAGCTGCCGGCCGGAATCGAAGTGTCGCCTGTAACCATTGATGACATTCCGGCCGAATGGATTTTACCTTACCAGGCAACAAAAGAAAAAATAATTCTATATTTTCATGGTGGCGGATATGTGTCTGGTACATGCCGGGCTCACCGGTCGATTGTCGCCAAGTTTGTTAAATGTAGTGAAATAGGCGCACTACTGTTTGAGTACCGTTTGGCCCCCGAGCACCCATATCCCGCTGCCCTCGATGATTCGGTAACAGTGTATCGCTGGTTGCTGTCCCAGGATGTTTCACCTTCTAATATCGTATTTGTGGGAGATTCCGCTGGCGGAGGTTTATGTTTAGCCACCTTACTTGCGTTCCGGGATCAAGGAATTCCTCTTCCCGCAGCAGCGGTGACGTATTCGCCCGTGACCGATTTTAAGTGTACCGGAGAATCTTATCGGACTAAAGCTAAGGTATGTCTATCCCCTGAGGGGATGGCGCCCGCTATAGCAAAGCACTATGCCGGGGATAAGGACCTTGACTTGCCTTATATATCGCCCCTTTATGGGGATCTTCACGGGCTTCCACCTCTGCTTATCTATGTCGGTGAAGATGAAACCCTTCTCGATGACTCAATCCGGTTTGCCGAAAAAGCGAAAGCTACAGGTGTTGATGTAACCTTAAGGGTTGGGGAGGGAATGTTTCATTGTTATCCTGCCATGGCTCCCCTTTTTCCGGAAGCAACCCAGGCAATGGATGAAATTTGTACTTTTATCAAAACGCACATTGGCAAGTAAATTGACCATGGATCCGTACGAAGGTACATCGCAATGCGACAGGGGACGCTTCTTAAAGGGGCCAATCGGAAGTTTTGCTCATGAAAAAGGCTCAACTGGCGGATATTTGCTGCCTGTTGAGCCTTAACAATACCTACACGCAATACCTAACCGTAAAATCTTTGATTGCCCCAGAATAATGAAGTCGCATTTATTGCATCTTATGGGAATTCAATCTTTTTCGACCCATTTCCTGCAGCTACTGGCCTACCGCATGGCCGTAGCCCGGGTCAGCGACGTGGATTAGCCGAGGCATATGGTTTATCAAAAAATATTATAATGCGACAGGGTCACGGTCGCATTATAAAGCGTGCCGGTAATCGCTCTGGCCATGGAAGGCGTCAACACATGGAAGGCGTCAAGGAAGTGGAGAAAGTAGCGGACCACGTCATGCATATTCCCTTAACCCACCCGGTGATGGTCCCCATACCCCGGTGGTCCCCCTGCAACAGATAAGGCTTGAAAAGCCTCCGTTTTAACTTCGAGAATTACTATCTCCAGGATAAATGCCCGTAGCAGCGAAATAATACTAATTAACGAAAAATTGTTTGCAGATTTTATTTTAGCAAAACAGACATTGTGCCAAGGCTTCTTTTTGTTCACAGTAGTGGCACGCCCGCATAATGTTGGAAGGCGGTAAACAGTTTGTGCGCTCTTGTCAGACCTAAAGTACCCTTTAAGTACCACAGCAAAGACGAATTTCCCGCAAAGCTCGCCAAGTGGATCGGGCATGTGTTTTATGATGTCTTGCCGGAGCACGGATATGAAATTCGTGATGAGCAAATATTCACGGCTTTTCAGCTTGCTGATGCTGTGTGCAAACAAAAAGTGCACTTCGCGGAGGCAGGGCTTGGCACCGGAAAGACCTTTGCCTATTTACTTACTGCGATCTCCTACGCCCGGTTTACAGGTAAGCCCGCCGTTATTGCATGCGCTTCAACGGCACTCCAGGAGCAGCTTGCAGGGCCAAAAGGAGATATCGAAACTCTTTCGCGCCTTCTGGACCTGGACCTTGACGTACGAATGGCAAAGGACCCACGTCAGTATATCTGCGATGTAAGAGTTAATCGACTTATGAACCCGCTCATAGAACAGCCAGGCGGAGCGCTTAGAGAAGTTGCCCGCTGGGCAGAGGAGACTGACCGGGGCGAGCGCTCCGAGATGCCGCACGTGCCCGACCGCGTGTGGAGACAGGTATCATGGGATGAAACCATATCCTGCGAGATATGTTCTTCGCGGGGGTTCTGTAAGCTCGTCAAGGCTAGGGAACATTACCGGCCAGCCCGGGATCTGATCATAGGTGACCACGGAATCTTCTTTGACGACCTGTGGACGCGAGATGAACGAATCGCTGACGGTAAGTTGCCTCTCCTGCCCGCTTACTCAGCGGTAATTATTGATGAAGGGCATAAAGTGATGCTTCCCGCAGCGATGAAGGCAGGCCGGCAGATCGTAAAAGAGGACATTGATAGCATGCTCTCCTTGCTCGAGCGGATCCAGGGAGCTAGAACGTCCCTGGTTTCGATTACCGCTGCGATGGGAAAGGTCACCGCCAGGTTCTTCAAGACCCTTCACCACTCGGTGATCCAGGATGAGCGAACGGACCGGCTTGCCGTCCAGATAGGTGATGAGCTGCTCGAAGTTGCGGACACCTTACGGCGCGCGCTCGACGCATTGAGCTTTGAGTTACAAAACGAACAAGAGCTGCACATCGAGTCCCTTTCCACGGCTCAGCTGCAGGTGTATGAGGCGAGGATAGAGCGGGTGACGGCGGCTCTGGCCCGGTTTTGTCGAAATAGGGGCAAAGATGCCATCGTCTGGGTTGATCGAGTGGACGGGAGCTTCTGGGTTGTGCCCCGGGATCTCAGTGGGATGTTAAAGAAATACCTCTTTGCTAAGAGCCTTCCCGTGGTATTTTCCTCCGCAACCCTGAGCACAGGAGGCGACTTCAGTTATATTACGCGCACTCTCGGATTAAAGGAGCCATCAAGTTCGTCTGTGGATAGCTCCTTTGAATTTGGGAAGCAGGTCTTGGTCTATTTACCTCGACGCTTTCCGCCCAGCGACCAGGAAGCTTGGTTTCCCCTGGCCTTGAGGAGACTGGTATCACTATTGCGGCTTTCTGGAGGGCGAGCGTTGGTGCTCACTAACTCTCCATCTGATGTTAGGAGAATTCGAACAGGGCTCAAAGATTACCGCCTCCCCTTTGAGGTGCTATGGGAGGATAGTGCTGAACGGGGGTACCTGGTCCGAAGATTCCGGGAGGAAGTCTCCTCAGTGCTCGTTGGCGCAGGGTTCTGGGAGGGAATTGACGTGCCCGGTGAAGCACTATCTCTCCTTGTGATTTGGCGATTGCCTTTTCCGCCACGGGATCCGTTGATAGAAGCACGGCGTCACGAGGTGAAGGAACAAGGGCTTAATCCATTGACTGAGGTGGATTATCCCGAAATGGGACTTAGATTGAAACAGGGGTGCGGCAGGCTGATTCGGAAGCAGGATGACCGGGGCGTGATAGCCATCCTGGAGCCGGTGCTGGGGATGCCGTGGGAGCATGTCACGATGGAAGCTCTACCGGCAGGAGCTGAAGTGGTTGCAAAGCTGGGTCCTCTAAGCATACTACTCTGAAAGTCAGTTATCAGGTATCCACCAGTTTTAAACCTCGGTATTTCTAAAAAAGTTATTGATTGTTGAGCCAATATATCTGGGCACTGTATTAATGCTGTTTTTAACAATTATCTTTGGTCGAGATGTTAACGGTAAACCCTATTTAAGTATAGGCGCAATTTCTTTTTACATTGTAGAAATCAGTCCCTTACTATTTTGCTTAGCGTTGGCCGGCATTTTGAACAAATGGGATTGGAACAAACCTAAAAAGCTGTTTATGGGTTTGTTGCTATGTGCGCTGCCGCTGGTTCTTATATTTGCATGTCCTTCATTTTCTGCCGGTGTTATTTACTCCACAACCTGCATTACGCTTATGGTAGTTTCGGGGGCAGGGCGCAGAAATTCCATATTACTGGCAGGTTTAATGTCAGGCATTATTATGCTGCCGTTTATAAATGCCCCACAGAAGTTAAAGGGATCACTTGCCTTTATTAATCCAGTAATTGGCAGCTCCGGTCTTTTTGGAAAAGGTCTTTCTCTAAAACCTCAATTTATGCCCGGTCTCCATACCGACTTTATTTTCTCTTATATAACTTTCACTTTTGGCTGGATTGCCGGGGGTGTTTTGGCTGCTTTGGTTGTTATGTTTATAATACGCATGACGCGTATAGCGGCAGTAGCAAAAAACAATTACGCCAAGCTGCTCACAAGCGGATTCGTTGCCATTTTTGCGGTCCAGTTTTTATGGAACATATTAATGAATTTAGGGTTCGCCCCTATAAGCGGGGTTGGGCTGCCTTTTATTAGTTATGGTGGTTCGCAGTTAATTTTCAATGCTGCAGCATTAGGCGTAATTTTGAGTATATACAGGCGAAGAAATATCTCAAAAATTTTAATTAATATCTAAAAACTTTGCAAACAGGTAGCAACTAGGAAGCAAATGTGAACGTTTCAAGGGATTATCACGGTTTAATGTGAGAATCCCTTGTTGATTTTGGGGGCAGATTCGGTTGTAGCCGACGGAAGAGCTGACGAATCGTTAATGCTAATGGGAAAAAATATTACGAAGTAACCGTAGAAAATTCCTTTCCTTCCTGTTCACGGAGAGTTTTCACCAGGTCGCGGCCAGAAGATATTGCCAATGAAACTCCGCCTCCAGGTTGAACCCATTGACCGGCCATATAGAAATTGGAACACATTCTGGATTACCTCGTGGATAAAAAAGTTTCGTATAACATGATAGTCGTCCAGAACAAGGATAAAGTAAAAATATCCGATATCCTCCATGGCAAGCAGGTAACATGCAGGGGCGGCAGACTGGGAGGAATTCCTAGGCATTCAATTCAAGAACCGTCCCCTAATTTCCCGTCCCCTAATTTCCCGGTCCCCTAATTTCCGAGAACCGTCCCCTAATTTTCCTAATTTCCACATAGAAAATAAAAAAATATAAATATTTCTGGTATAATTATGTAATATAATAGGTGTGAGTCAGGCTTGCTGTCCATCATTGAGTTTGACGGTAAAATGGCGGATAACGGTTGCAAAAAAGGGATGGTGATATGATGTCTATATTAAGGAAAATTAAACCGAATTTGAATTTGGTTGCAAATGTACCTGAAAACAATTTACTGGAAAGGAATGTTCCCGAGCCGGTTCATCCGGACGTTACTGAGAAGCCGGCGCTAAGAACCCCGACGGTGCTGGAAAAGCTGGTTGATGTGGCGGATTTTTTTTGGGAGTTAATTGGCGGTCAAAACCTGGTTTTATTGGTCAGCACCGACAAGGTCCTTTATGCCAGAGACGGTAAACTGACGCGTTTTAACCTTTCTGCCGGGGATGAAGTAAAGCCGGCATGGATTACTGCAAGGGCGATGAAAAGCGGTCAGAGGATGGTTGACTACGTGCCTGTTGAAAAATCGACTTTCGGGTTTCCCTATGCTGCCATGGCCGTTCCCTTAAGGGAAAACGGGCAGATAGTGGGAGCCTTTACCGTTACCAGCATGCTGGAGAAGCAGGTGGAAATTCGTGGGCATGCCGAAAACCTTACGCTTTCCTCTTCCCAGATATCGGGTGCAAGCCAACATATTTCAGAAATGGCTATGACGCTGGCAGGCGCCACATCTACGCTGAACAGTGAAATGGATAATTTAACCAGCAATATGGGCATTGTGGGAACCGCCATCGGGCTAATCCAGGATGTCGCCTCGCAAACCCACTTACTGGGGCTAAACGCCGCCATTGAGGCCGCGCGCGCCGGAGAATACGGACGCGGTTTTTCAGTTGTGGCCCAGGAAATAAGACAGCTTGCCCAGACAGTAAATCAGAATATTAGTCAAATTACTAGCGGTCTGGGAATGATGAGCGGAGGTGTTGAGAATACTGTGGGAAAAATTGCTGAACTCAACACGGTGGCTCAGGAGCAGGCGGCTGTGACCGAAGAAATAAGCGCAACCATGCAAACTCTCCGGGAAAACATTGCCGCTCTTGAAAAAATGAGTAAAGAGGCTTGGATATAGCGCAAAAGGCTAACTGATTAGGAGATTTAAGTAGCCCCTACCTAGTGACGGCAGGGGTTTTAATGTTTGCAACTATAACTCTAGACATTTTTAATCTCCTCAGCAGGTCGGACAAATGGGTGGAGTAAAAGGGTCATGGCTGACGGGCCAGCCGACGAGAGCCACCGGAATGACTTATCGCTCTGGTTGGTGGTCTTGAAAATTCAAATTATTCTGTCGAATATTTAAAATTGTTGGGAGGTATTGTCGATACTAAGTTGAATACTTCCATATTTATGTGGGACGAGGCGTTCCGAGCTTGTGCGTAAAACACATCGGCGCAGACAGGCTGACGGCGGTTATCGAGTATGCAGAGATAAATGCCAGGACCAGTTGAACTGGTTAAGCGGAAGATGGCAACGACAGAATGAAGAACCGGCGGTAAGGAGGCCTAATCAGCAATGAACATGCAAAATGAAGTGGAATTACGCAAGTTTGTCGCGCCCGAATTCATCTTTGGGTTAGGGGCACGACACCTGGCAGGTCGTTATGCAAAGAATTTCGGTGCGCGCAAGGTATTGGTCGTGACTGATCCCGGGATAATCGCCGCAGGATGGGCAGAACAAGTGACAGCCAGTATTGAAGACGCAGGTATACCGTATACTGTCTTCGCGGAGGTAAGCCCCAACCCGCGTGCGGAAGAGGTTATGGCCGGGGCTGAAGTCTACCAAAGCGACCGGTGTAATGTTATCGTAGCAGTAGGCGGCGGTAGTCCCATGGACTGCGCCAAGGGCATAGGTATTGTGAGTTCTAACAAGAGATACATTGTCGAGTTTGAAGGTGTTGATCATGTGCCGGTTCCTTGCCCGCCTTTGATTTGTATCCCGACCACAAGTAGTTCGGCAGATGTTTCTCAGTTTGCAATTATCACAGATATGCAGCAAATGGTTAAAATAGCTATTGTCAGTAAAGCACTTGTCTCCGATATTGCTTCGTGATATAACCGACCGAAAGCGGATGGAGGAACAACTACAGTCTGGGTGGTTTAATCATCCTTAACGACTATGCGTGAACGTCCCGAACTCAAGCTTTTTATTAATCTTTCCGGGGTAACACTGGGAGATGAAGCAATACTGGAATTAATAGAATCAAATATACGCGATAGTGGCATAGATCCTTCACGGATAGGCTTCGAGATAACCGAAACCGCTGCCGTAAAAGACATATTAAGGGCTGAGCGCTGGGTCCGCAGGTTTAAAAGCTTAGGGTGTCTTTTTGCACTGGATGACTTCGGGATAGGATTTTCGTCCTTTTCTTATCTTCGCATTCTTCCGGTAGATTACATCAAGATCGACGGTTCCTTTATCAGGGACGTGGATAAAGAACCTGTCCATCTTGCCTTAATTCAGGCCATTAATACCATAGCGAACACTCTTGGCAAGAAGACCATCGCTGAATTTGTGGAAAATGAAGATATCTTAAAGGTATTGCAGGCGGTTGGAATAGATTACGGTCAGGGATTTTACCTGGGTAGGCCCGCTCTTGGTAAAATTATGGCTGGACACAATTCAATAATCGGCGCCCTAAGATAGGCATTATCCGCCAGCCCTCTGGGGAATGTTTAAAATAGAGAAATTCAAAGTATAAAATACGTAAAATAGTCCGGATGACATTGCGCAATATATAGAGTATAATATTGTCAAAGAGAAGCATAATATTATAGGAGAGATGAACTATGGAGGTTAAAGCCTTGGAAAAGCCGAAGTTTGATGTGGATCAAATGATTTCTGCTTCCCATGCTTCTAAAAACTTTGGGGAGATAAGAAAGAGAGCAAAAATCGTGCCGCAACTCATTACCGACAACGGAACGGCGGACACTATTTTAATGGGATATGAGTATTACGAGCTTTTATATCAGCGTTTAATGGAGCTGGAAGAAAAAGAGGAAGCTAGAATCCTTGAGGAACGGATAGAACGGTTAGAGAAAGATCCTTCAGTTGCTGTATCGTGGCGGGAAGTACGCCGGGAGGTTTAATTTTTGGCCGATAATAAATTTGATGTGCGGTTAGATTCGGATGCGGCAAAACATTATAAGAAATTGGACAACTCAGTTATTCCGGCTGTCAATAAAGCGATAGACGAACTGGTATTTAGAGCTGACGAAGTAGGAAAAACCTTAAAGAATAAACACAGTACAAAATTGGCCGGTTGTAGGGAAATTAAGCTGCGTGCAATTGGCATAAGGATAGTTTTTAGAATTACCAATGAAATGGTAGATATATTGAGAATAGTGTACGTATTGTCCATAGAGCACCGCAGCAAAGATTTAGTTTTCAAGGTTGCGGATAAGCGGTATGAAGAATTAAGGAAGAAGTCTAAAGCCGAAATGCCGCGTTCCTTGTTAAAACAAACAGAATGGGCAAATGAACGCAAGGGGAAAGACTAGCAGCGTCGGCCCTGGGAGATTAAAACGATACCGGCTATCAAAGATACTAAGTTATCCAACGACACTCCCTATATTATCTTAAATATCGCCGTTTTTTCTAAGCGTGACACATAAGACCTGGCTATGCCCAGGTTTTTTGCTTTTTCTCGTTGGGTTTTGCGTGTGCCGTCGATGAGTTCGAAGCGTAGCTCCAGAATTTTTTATTTTGCCTATTGACATTTAGTGATAGTGTGACATTATTAAATAGAGATAACCACTATTTAATACCGGAAAATGAGGGTAAACACGTATGAACGAAGAAAAATCTAACCGTCGCTCTTACACCAGCCCCCTGCGGCGCAATCAGCAGGAGATTACCCGGAATCGCATTATGGAGGCAGTTGCGGCGATTATCAGCGAAGGTCGCATCCTCAGCTTCAGCGTGAAGGACGTGGCGGAACGCGCCGGCATCTCCTATGGTTCGGTCTACCGCCACTTTCCGACGCGGGAATCACTTCTGGAGGCTCTTTACGAAATGGCCACGAAGATCGCTGGGCAGGGTATTTCTTTAACGTCCCTCTCGCTAGACGAGATTCCTGCCGTGGTCGGGAAGACAGTAGCGTTGTTTGAGGAAAATGCGGTACTCTCACAGGCTTTCACGATGGCATTGGCGGCGGGTAATATTCAGCCCCAAAGCAGGTGCCAGCGAGATCAGAAGTACCAACAAATGGTTACGGAAAGTGCTCACCACTTGGATCCGGAAGCCGTCAGGCAGATCGCCGCAATAATCTGCCACCTATACAGTTCCCTAACCTGGGCAACCCTTAGACAGCGTTTTGAGCTTAGCGCTGAAGCGACGGCTGATGCACTGACCTGGGCGCTGCAGGCGTTAATTCGGGACCTGACCCGGCACAAGGAGGATTAAACATTTACCAAACTTACGTTGACCAGGCTGCACTGGGAGACATCCTGGCCGAGATCTGAAACTTGAACTTGACGATGATTCTGTGAATCAGATCGAAATGGCTCGATAGGAGAGCGATAGGTCAAGTTTATAAAGGGGGCTCACGATTGAAACACTTGGTGCATTTTTTCGGTGAGTTGAGGACCGAGCATAAACGCTTCGCCGGAGGTAAAGGTGGAACTCTTGCGCACCTTTATCAGAAGGGCTACCCAGTGCCCAATGGCTTCATAATTATGCCAACAGCTTTCAAAAACGACGAATTAATGCCGGAAGCCTGGACGCAAGTCCAGGCATACCTCGGCCAGATGCGCTGCAAGGCTGGTGATGGAATCACCTTCGCCGTCCGTTCATCTGCACTGTGCGAGGATTCGCCCATGGCTTCCTTTGCCGGCCAGTTTGCAACGGTGCTGGACGTTAGCGCTGACAATGAAGTCCGGCAGGCGATCCAAACCGTGCGCCGGTCACGGCATAGTGAGGGGGTAATGTCTTACAGCGAGGTTAAAGGCATCAACATGGATCACGACATGGCCGTAGTCGTCCAGCAATTAGCCCGGGCGGATATTTCGGGAGTTCTGTTCACAGCAGACCCGGTTACCGGTAACCGCAATGATATGACAGGCAATTTTATCTTCGGGCTGGGCGAAAAATTGGTGTCCGGTCAGGCTAATCCTTACACGTTCACACTGGGGCGAGCAACTGGCATTTGGCGGAGATGCGTCTACGACGGGCCGCCGGAACTGAAAAGGTTTGCCGTCAAGCTCTACAAACTGGCCAGCCGGCTGGAGAAGGAACTGGGCTGCCCACAGGACATCGAGTGGGCCATTGCCAGTGGTATGCTATGCTTGCTGCAGTCCCGGCCGGTCACGACGCTGATCGGGCACAATCCCGCCGTCGGCGAGTGGAATGACAGTATGACCGGCGATTGCTTGTGGTCAAACGTTAATTTTGGTGAAGCAATCCCCCGGGTGATGACACCTATCACTTGGACTGTACAACAGCATATTTACGAATCATGGAAGTTACTTCCCGGATATCAATCTTCCGGCAATATTGGTGGTCGTATATATCTTAACTTAAGTATCTATGCTTCGGTTTTGCGTGCTTTGGGAAAGAGCAGGCAAGATACTCTACAGTTTCTGGAAGGTATGTTGTACACGCGGATTCCGGAGGGGATGGAGATTCCGCTGATACCGCTGCCCAGATGGTCCGTATTATCTATTCTTCTCAATTTCACAAGAATGCAAATGAAGCAGAATAGAGCAGTCCGGGAATTGCCCCGATTTATCGCTGCGAATCCGGGGTGGTGCGAGAGGGTGCGGGAGCAGATCCGGGAGACAAAGGAGAAGGCTGGACTGAATTCCTTATGGCATAACGAGATTGGACCTCACCTGACGCACAGTGTTTGGAGCGTAATAGGCAGCGTGTCCCGTTTCGCAGACCATACGATCAAGTTGCGCCGTGAGCTGAGTGGACTGGTTGGACCAGATGACGCGTATATGCTCATATCAAACCTGAGCAGCAGCTCAGATGCGGGAGACGGTTCAGGCCTCTTAGCAAGTCTTGGGCCTGTCCTGGGAATAGCCAGAGTGGCCCGCAGGGAGATGGACCGTGCAACATATATTGCTCAGTATGGACACCGGGGACCGGATGAGTTCGAGCTGTCCGTTCCTCGTCCGGCAGAGGACCCGGGTTGGCTTGATGAGCAGTTGGCGCAGTTCAGGGAATCTCCGGTGGATGTAGAAGCTCTTCTGTCGAAACAGCGCGGGGAGTTCGCTGCTGCTTGGAATCGTTTCCAGGCAGGCCATCCGCGGAAGGCGCGAGCAATGCGACGCCGTATTGACGAGGTGGCTCCACGGGCTCGCTTGCGCGAAGCTGTACGCTCTGAATATGTGCGCGATCGTTGGGTTGCCCGCGCTTTCGCTCTCCGCGCCGGGCTATTGACAGGCCTTGGGGACGATATCTTCTTCTTGAGCATCGAGGAGGTGCTGGACGTCCTGTCAGGCGACGAGACCGCAGTGAAGTATATCTCTGCGAGGAAGGAAACCTACAGAAGGTACTTGGCTCTGCCTGCCTACCCGTCGATTATTCGCGGCCGCTTCGATCCGTTCCGGTGGGGGGCAGACCCCAACCGGCGCAATGACATCTACGATGCTTACACCTTTACCTCCGGTTCCACATACGATTCCAGTGACGCGAAAAGTGAGGCCATAACCGGTTCGGCAGGGTCTGCGGGTCGAATCGAGGGAGTGGTTCGTCGCCTGGACCGCCCGGAGGAAGGAGATCAACTTCAAAAAGGTGAGATCTTGGTTACCTCCCAGACAGACATAGCCTGGACACTGCTATTTCCTCGAGCGGCAGCAATCGTCACCGATGTTGGAGCGCCGCTCTCGCACGCTGCCATCGTTGCCCGCGAGTTGGGCATTCCTGCAGTTGTGGGCTGTGGCAACGCCACCATGCGTTTGCACACCGGTGATCGCGTGCTTGTCGACGGCGGGCAAGGTATCGTGATGGTCTTGAATGGCGCCGGAGGCTAGGAGCATGTGCACTTTATGAGTGCAGTGCTTGCATAGCGCTACGCGCAAATTTTGTGTTCCCTTGTCTGAAGGGCATTTCCAGAAACCACTCGTGAGGCTACGGGTGGTTTTTTGTTGGAGTTTACCTTCACACAATATGTTTTTATTTTTCTCTTGCTATAACTGGATATACATATTAAAATACACGCAGGATATAAATACACGACGTATATTATTGTGTGGAGTTGAGGTGCAAAATGACACAAAATCAATTGCTTAATGGAAACAGATTTGAGAGGAGGAAAGAAGAAACAAAGAAAAGGATTATCAGAGTGGCAATGGATTTATTCAAACAACAGGGATTAGATTCCACGACGATGGAGCAAATTGCCAATGAGGCTGATATCGCCAAGAAAACCCTTTACAACCATTTCTCTGCTAAAGAAGAGATTATTGTTGAATATGTACACAGGATGGTTAGGGAACAATGGCCGGAAATAAGAAGTTTCTTGCAGGAACAGCCTGATACCAGGTCGCGCCTGCTGGAAATGTTTCGCGGAACATTTGAGTGGATGGAAAGAAACAAAGAGATTTCCAGAATATATCTTGCTTACCGGCTGAAAACCGTGTTTCAGTCATTGTCAAAAGAAATGCCGAGAAGCGGTGTTCAAGACTACTGGATTTATATTATCCTGCTGGGTCAGGAGGCGGGGGAAATCAGACAGGACGTGCCTGTTGAAACTCTGGTCAGCCATTTGGACTCTATCAGGAGTTCCACAGCCTTTGGTTGGCTGTTTAATCCGGAAAAGTTTCCGCTGTACGAAAGCATAGTCATGAACGTGGACCTTTTTCTAAACGGGGCAAAAACCTGAGAGATAAAGAGAGAATAATAAGGTAAATATATTACCGGGAGGGGTGCTTGTGGAAAAGAGTGGCTGTGAGTTCTTTTTCAGTTGGCCCGAGGCTTTTCAGGCCAAGGTGGAGGCAGCCGGGGGGAAGGGGTGGAACCTGGGAAGGCTGGAACGGTATGGTTTTAAGATTCCTGCGGGAGGAGTCCTTTCAGCCGGAGCCTATCAGGATTTTATTGAAGAAAACAACCTGCGGGAAGTAACAGAGGAGATCGCGCAAAGTGTTACCATTGGTAATATCGGAGAGAGGGGGATTGAGGAAAAACTTTCCCGGCTAAGAGAAAAAATCAAGTCCGGCCGTGTCCCTCAACGTGTTCAGGAAGAACTGATTTCTAAGCTGGAACTTCTGGGCATTTTCGATAAGCCGCTGGCCGTCAGGTCTTCGGCCTCAGCCGAGGATTCTTCAGGGGCCTCTTTTGCCGGGATCCACGAATCGTTCCTAAATGTCCGGGGTCTTGATAACATCCTTTCAGCCATTAAAGGCTGCTACGCCTCCCTATGGACACCCCGGGCCGTCGCTTACCGGCGGAAAATGAACTTCAGAGATGACGAAGTGATCCCGGCCGTGGTGATTATGGAAATGGTGGAGGCCAAGGCCGCCGGAGTCGGTTTTACCTGCGACCCCCGGACCGGCCGGGAAGATCTCGTGGTAATAAGCGCCAATTTCGGTTTGGGTGAAAGTGTGGTCAGCGGTGCAGTCGAGCCGGACGAATACCGTCTGCGTCTGGACTATTGGCCTGAAATAACGGAAAAAAGAATTGGTCGCAAAGAAGGAATGACCGTTCCCGGAAAACATGGGGGCACGGAATTTGTGCAGCCTGCCGAATCAATGGCGGGTCAGGTATTATCCGACGAAAATATAGTGAAACTTAGTTTTATGATCCTGCGGGTATTCGAAGCCCTGGGCCGGGGGGAACAGCACCAGGATATTGAATGGGTGTTTGACGGCAGCGAGTTCATCCTGGTTCAGGCTAGGCCGGTGACTGCCCTACCCAGGTATACCTGCGCTGAAATTAAAGATCAGCCGGACATATGGTCCAACGCCAATTTCAGGGATGCAATCCCCTTAGTCCAGTCAACTCTTAACTGGAGTCTAATGAAACACGGTCTCACCACAGTATTGCAATCACCGTTTCAATTAGTAGGTTACCGTATACCCCCAGGGCTGCGGTTTGTAAGGCTATATCAAGAGAGGCCGTATCTTAACCTGTTGCTTCAACAATGGCTCTGGTTTGATGTCTTGGGCCTGGCACCCCGGAAAACGAACGACAGCCTGGGAGGGCACCAGCCGGAAATTAAAATTAACGAAAAGAAACCGTATGCCGGAGTCAAGGGATTAAAAAGAATCGGCCGCATGTTGAAGTTTCTGCTGGCAATTTCAAAAGCCAAAAGAAAGGCAAAGGAATCTTTCTTTAAGTTCAATGATTATACGGGAAATTTATTGAAAAAAGATTTCAAGAACTTTACAAATGAAGAGTTCATTCATACCTTATTTGCCAATGCCAAAGTATCTATGGAATTCGCCCCCGTGTTTTTCCTTTTAGGCACTTCGTCAGCAACTCCTTACACGATGCTGGTTAATGCGTTGGAAAAACATTTTCCGGGTAAAGGAAACGCGATGGCCAACGCCATTATGACGGGGAGCGGTGACATCACCAGCGCGCAGCAGGGCTACCGCCTGGTGGAGATGGCTGAAATTGCCCGCAGTGACCCGGACGCCAGGAGGTTCTTTGCCACCGAACCATTTAACCCTCTTCTCTGGGAAAGAGATTTGCCGGACAATTCCCCGCTTAAACAGTCCTTTCGCAACTTCCTGGCAGAATACGGGCACCGGGGCGTTTATGAAGGGGAAATCATGAACACCCGCTGGCGGGAAGACCCTTCTTATCTTTTGAATATCATCAGGAGCACCATCGAAACTGCCGATGCCGGTGCAATAAAAGCCAGGCAAAAAGAGAAAGCGGACAGGGCCTGGCAGGAAATCAAGCAAAAACTGCCTCTTCACAGCCGCCTGCTGGTAAAATCCTTGTTGAAACAAGCCCTGAAAGGTGCGGAATTCAGGGAGATGGCCAAGTCTGTATTCGTCAAGTTATATGAACCCGGACGCATGATATACCAGGAGATAGGGCGCCGGTTGGCCGAAAGGGGGATTATTGAAAAACAGGCCGACATCTATCACTGTGCCTTGATTGAAATTTTCTCCATTCTCAGGAGGTACTGGGACGGTACGGGATTGGCCGTTCTGGTGGCCGAGCGCAAGGTCAGAAGAAAAGAAAAGGAGGCGCTTTCACCCCCCGATTTGATAATAGACGAAGTCCCTCAGTTCGCGGAGTCCGTCACCAGCACCTCGGGCAATACGTTAACAGGTGCAGGTGTGGCTGCGGGCAAGGCATCCGGTACGGCCAGGCTGATTTTCCACCCTGATGAAGGTGGAAAGTTAAAGGCCGGTGATGTGCTGGTGGCCCCGTCCACCGACCCGGCCTGGACACCCCTGTTTTTAAGGGCTTCCGCCATTGTTATGGAATCGGGAGGTTTTTTGTCCCACGGAGCCATCGTGGCCAGGGAATACGGCGTTCCGGCGGTGGTTAACGTTCCGGGCGTAATGAGGATAATAAAGGACGACCAGGACATTATTGTAGACGGCGATGAAGGTAAGGTATTCTTCCAATAGGCAAGCGGGAGGCAAGCGGGGACGGTTCTTGCCTTGCCAGGAATAATATGGAAAACTGTTAGGGATGTCGAGTATATCAAGGCAAAAGAAGCATAAGAGGAATTGTTAAAAGATAAAATAAAGAAATAAATTTATGAAATCAATTAGAGAATTCTTTCTTGACACTAAAACAGATTGGAGAGCTTTTGGGAAGATTAAGTGAATTTGGGGAAAAACTAGCAAGCAAGAACCGTCCCCACTTGCCCAAGAGGAGGGAAAAGATGAAACTCTTACCATTAAATAAACTTGGCGCCAGGGAAATATCGCCGGGGGTTATTGATTTCGGGCTGTTTTTACCCTGGGTATCGGCAAGCGACGGCCACCGGTTATGGGTAAAAGTAATCCACGAAAAAGATCAATTTCTGCAGGATATTCAGCCGTTGATGTTTGAACTGAATCATTCCATCGATCCTGATTATGGTGATTATTGGTCGACACAGATTAACATCAATTCTGATTCCAGGCCGCACCCCAAATCCGCATGGGGATCACCGGGAAGGTATATCTACCGGTATTGCCTGCAAAATCCGAATATCCCAGAAATAATCGATTGGATCATCGACCCCTTTGCCAGGGAGTTTGGTGTCGGCAAATTATCGGCATTCACTCTGGGATATGAAAACTATACCTGGAGTGAGTATGAAAATATTTGGAAAACCCCGGACTTGGACGACCTTGTAATATACGAGCTGATGATAAACGAGTTCGGAGGTGACATAGATGGAAATATTGCTCAACTGGAATACCTTGCTGATTTAGGGATTAACTGCATCGAGTTAATGCCGGTTACTAATGTTGCCAACACGGTGGATTGGGGCTTTTTACCCATCGGCTACTTTGGTGTAGATGAGCGTTTTGGTAAACGGAAGGATCTTCAAAGATTGATCGATGCGGCGCATCAAAAAGGTATTGCGGTGATCCTGGATGTCGTTTATGGCCACACCGCCGATAGTTTTCCCTACGCTTATATTTACAAAAAATTGGGCTATCATGAGAATCCCTTTATGGGGCCATTTGCCAAAGATTTATTTGGTGAGAGCACTGACTTTGGCCGTGCATTTACCCGCGACTTTATCTTTACTGTTAATTACCAGTGGCTGGAGTGGTATCATGCCGACGGTTTTCGCTATGACTGCGTGCCAAATTACTGGGACGGAGCTGTCGGACAGGGTTATGCCAACCTTACTTATGAAACATACCGGGCTGTAAAGGCTAAGCAGGACGCTCCGGGCCACTGGCAGCGGTTCTTTCATAATGGAAGCATCAATCTCATCCAGTGTGCCGAACAATTAGAAAGCCCCGTGGAAATACTGGAGGAAACTTACAGCAACTGCACCTGGCAAAACCAAACGCTGGATGCGGCCAAAGGGGTTGCCCATGCAAATCAAAATGAACTGGTTAATCTCGGCTTTCGGCTCGGCTTATCAGGCTATCCCAAAGAGGTTTCCAATAACGACAATAAGATCCCAAAGACAGCGCTGCAGTATATCGAAAATCATGACCATTCCCGTTTTTTATGCAACTTCGGAATTATCTCTAACGGTGATGAGCTATTGAGGGAGGGTGATCGCAACCTGTGGTATAAAGTGCAGCCCTACCTGATAGGCATGTTTACGGCCAGGGGTATTCCTTTGCTCTGGCAAGGCCAGGAATTTGGCGAAAATTATTACATCTCTGAACAAGGCTTGGGAAGGGTAGTAATGTTCCGGCCGGTACGTTGGGACTACTTCTATAACCCCATAGGCAAGAGTATTATATCCCTGGTGCGGAAACTGATTAAATTACGCCGGGAATATCCTCAGTTTCGCTATGGAGAGCATTTCTTTTACAACCATCACGATCGTTACCAGTCCAAAAATATATTGCTATTCTCGCGGAAACACGGCAGCATCTTTAGTATTGTTGCACTTAATTTTGGCGATCAGGATCAAAATGTACTCTTTGATTTTCCATATAGTGGTTATTATAGGGAAGAACTCCATGGACACGATAATTTGCAAGAAATTGTTGCTGGAGTGGAGTCATGGCTTACTATTCCCAGCAACTATGGACGTGTTTGGACTTTAGAACCCCAGTGAGTACATATGTGTCTTGTACGGTTTTAATTCCCATGAACTGTTCACACGGAATCTGTCGATGGTGACGATTCAGCTTGCCGGTGCATATGCTTGATTGGATGCTGCATAAAGTGGTTAGCAATAATAGGGGGCGAACTGATCGCCCCCTAAAGTTTTAATAAGCTTCAAAGCATTTAGATTAGGTTGGTATTTTATTTGCAGAGTCAAGATAATAACCTTGTTAACTAATAAGTAAATAAGTTAAGAGCCGGACCCCATATCAGATTATTATGGTAGTTCCGTCAAACTTGGTGAGGGAAAAGCCGCTAAAATGCTCATTGTAGGTATTCCTGTAATCCTGAAGGATCCCGATGGCGACTGCTTCACCCAGCTTTAGGCCTTCGCTTCCGTCGGAGCGCCAGTGTATACCTGCGGTGTCGCGGCCAAGGGCGACATTGGCGGCAAGTTTGTTTAATTCCCCACCTACCGTCAAAGGCGGCCCCGAGTAAGGAAGCAGCGAAAGACCGTCAGCACTGGCTACAACCGGATTGGGGATAACAAAGGATTCCTTAAAGAACGCTTTCAACATGGTAACCCCTGCCCCAGTATAGGTGGCGTGCCCAGCGGGATAGGCCGGATGGGTAGGGCTGCCTTCCGCATAGGCCTGGGGCAGCAGGTAGGTGCCAAACTTTTCGAAAACAGCGGAAACCGCCTGCGAATTGAGTAGTTCCGGGTTGATTGGGTAGTCGGCGGTGCCCGTTAAAAGGTTGTGGACGCATCCTCCGAACGCCTCGGGCCGGAGCCGGCGATGGACCAGCCATTTCTGGAACCAGGCGGTCTCCAGCGCTGCCCGCGCTGCCCGGGCCGCAAAATCCAGAATATGTGGGGCGCTGAAGGTGGCAAAGCCGACCTGGGTTACCGAACGCAGATAGGGGTTGGTTGTGTTTACTGCTGCCGGCCCAAAACCGAGCAGAATCAAACAGGCGGTGAGAGTACCCTGGCAGCTGAAATCCCGGTGAACCCATTCGCCCATATCGCGGCCGTTGCGTATATAGCGAGGCGTAGAGTCGAATTGATTCGGCGCTGCCGGAGCAAGTCCGTTCTGGATGTTCAGCCATTCCTGATACGAGGTCAGGTGGTCGTCGCCGGCCACTGTGGTGCGATATCGCTGAACGATCGTAGTGGCCCCGAAGGGAATGTCCTTCCACAGGAACTGGGAAATGTAAGGTCCCACCAGATCACCGGGCGTATTCCCGCGGAACAGGGTTCCCGTGGTGACAACTCCATTGACTTTTGGTCCACGAAAATCCGAAAATCCGGATAGATCAGAAGCAGCCGCCAGGGTAAGCGGATCGGTGTCGTAGTCTGTGAAAGCCACATCACGGGTTAGCGCCTGCCAGTAAACTTCGGCCATCTCACTGGCATTCCAGGCACTGCTGAAGGCCGGGGCCGCAATCATACTCAAATGATTACAATCAGGTCCCGCCATTTCAAAAGCATAAGCGGCCTGGGGATTGGTGAGCTTGGTAACCCCTCCCAAAGGTATGGATTCAAAATCTTCAGGGTCACCAGTCGATAAAGCCCTAATCAAGGCATTATAGGCATTGAGGTCAACCTCGCCGAGTTGATTGTGCGGTAACCCCTTAGAATAGTTGCCGATTTTATTTGGATAATAATCTTCATCACCGTTACATGGATGGTCCGGGAGAGGAAGGTTCTTTTGAAAAAGCGCTGCTTCCTGACGAACTCGATATGCCTCTTGACGACGCTTCCGTGCACTTGCCGGCCCAATTTCTTCACACGATTCCTCCAGTATTAAGTTTGTATTTGCTGCCTCTCCTTGACTAACCATTTTTTTATAAGGTAACAGCATATCATTGATCATTTTGGGCTCACCCCTATAACCATAATATATCAATTAATCCATATATTATGGTATGAAAAAAAATTGTTTTTGGACCGTTTTAGGGACCAGCCTTAAAAAAAATAAGGTGATAAACTTTTAAAAAGTTTCACCTTGCTCCGAGCCGTTAAAGATAAGAGAATATTAACCGAACAAGCATACCACCCTAAAAATCATTTATAATGTACTATCAAACCTGAGCATATCCGTAATAGGTACGGCCAGCCCTAAATCAACGTCGTTTTTAACATCATTCCTATGCAAACTCCCGAATATTACGCCTACAACCTTCCCACTTCTGTCATAAACAGGGCTTCCACTATTACCAGGATAAATTGGGGCAACTATACTGAATACTTTTTGACCCTTTAGAGTTAAATACTGCTTTACCTCCCCTTCAACAACGATATTGTTAAGTCCCAAAGGATTGCCTACTATCCGGACTTGATCCCCAGACACTGGAGGTTTGGACATATTGAGGGGAACCGTTGGTAGATTTGATTTATTTAAGGTAATGAGGGCCAAATCATACTCTGGTTTTCCAGACCAATGGGCAGCACTATAAATATTTCCATTAGGAAAACTAATGGTTATATTTAAGGCATCTTCGATAACATGGTAATTTGTAACTAATAATCCATCTGAACTAATATTGAATCCGGTACCTGATTTCTGCTCAACTGCGAAGGAAGATCCCTTTTTTCTGGAAACAACATTAATTTTTACCACTGCTTGGAGTAGTTGGTCATCAATATTCTTTTTATAGTGTAGTGACTTTGACACCAATTCCACTATAGGCAGATTCAGAATAGGTAAGTAGGTTAGAGTTATTAAACTTATGAAAGCCAGTGCGGTAAATAAGGCAACTAGTCGGAATAGTATTGACCTCCGGGGAGGACCATACTCATCTGGCTCATCCGCATATGCATGGTCAGAATCCGGATGATCTAATTCTTGTTTGTCTTGTTCATCTAAGTCCTTTTCCGACTCCATAAAAGTGATACTCCATTCTAAGCGTTATTGGTATCAGGATATTATATCATACGCCTGGTACCGCCCGGTGCCGGTTGTTGAATTGTTGAATTAATAAAAGGATTATAAAATGATTTGGAGAAGAAGTAGACTCCAGAGCCAGCCGGTTTATAAGAACTGCGGGGCTTATTTATTATTTCAATAATTATAGGAGACTGTATAAAATGAGAATCGGAGCCCGTATAATTAAAACTGGAATTGCAGTAATTATTACGATGTATTTATGTCAGATGCTCAATTTAGAACCAGCGGTTTTTGGAGCAGTATCAGCAGTAATCAATATGCAACCATCGCTGTATTTAACTTTTAAAACAGCGAAGGATCAAATATTAATCCATGTAATTGGTGTATGTTTGGGCCTTATAGCTGGTTACCTTTTGGGAGCAAATCCACTCGTAATGGGAGCAGTGACAGTCTGTATAATAATCTTATACACAAGACTGAAAATTCAAAACGGTATATTGATGGGCATAGTAGCAGCTATATTTGTTTTAAGCTCCCCAGCCAATCAATTTCTAGAACATGCTTACGGCAGGTCTTCTGTAATATTTATTGGCCTTATTGTTGCATTGATAATTAATGCCATACTGCTGCCTCCCAGATATGGTCATCTGTTTGTTGAAAAGCTGCGTGGGTGTAATGAAAAGTCGGTTGATTACTTTTGCCAGGCCGTTCATGATTTTATTAAACTTGATCATGAAGAAATAGCGTTTTCCGGCGAAAAGAGGGAAGAGGTTCTCAGGCTAAACAAAGAATGTTGGGTAATTGCTGAACATTATCGACGCGAGAAAAAAAGTTTTGGGGATGGGTATAGTTTTATCGACCCGAACGACTGGTTTATTATGGCAGAGAAATTCTTAAATTATAATAGAGCTCTCATAGAAAAAGCTGACCAGATTTATGAATTATTGCCTGACAGGCTAGATAGACGCATAAAAGCCGGAACACCTCCTATCAGTAGTGAATTTAATTATATGTTGGAAATCCTCAAGAGTGGCTGTAATACTATTGAAAGAGTAAATACTAAGCTTCGTGCTTCAATTTGCGATAAAATTTCAGTGGACCAGGAAAAAATCAGCGAGGAGCTTTGGGAAAAACTAAAACACGCAATTGAGCTTTGGCAGCCAAGGCTAACTAGTAGCTATCATGTACATGCATTAATAGAAATTTCTGTTGTAGCCGGTGATATAAGGTGGCTGGCAAGGGAAGGCAAGAAGCTTCTGGCTCCTGCCGCCATTACCGGCTAAACATTTTTGACTGGCTAATTCCGTCACTGTGGTGGGCTGTCATGCATTGCCCTGAATGATTAATCAAAGTCCAAGTGACAAGTGTAATAAAAATTATAAAATTTATTTAAAATGACATAATACGACACGATTCCCGAAGGGTATTTGTCGATAAATGTATAACACTTGAAATCAACAGTAAAGAGGGAAACAATCAAGACGTTCGACTAAGACTTTAACGAGGTACCATTTAGATGACACTGCGCACAAAAACTTTGGTTATCATCGGATTTACTCTGTTTTCTTTAATCGTGATTCTATATTTCGTTTCCCAAGCCATTATGCTGAACAGTTTCGTCGAATTGGAGGAGCGGGTCGCGAAGAGGAATGTAAACCGGGCCTGCAGCGCTATTTGTGAGGAAACTGGTAATTTGAACGTGAAGGCCTCCGACTGGTCCGCATGGGACGATACCTACGGGTTTATCGAAAATACAAATAATGAATATATGGTTGCGAATCTTAACGACAAAACGTTCCAATTGCTCAGCCTCAACTTTATGTTGTTTTTCAATAATTCCGGTGAACTTGTTTTCGGCAAAGGATTCAACCTGAATACTCAAAAGAGCGTTCCGGTACCGGACAGCCTGCGTGAGCACATTACTGCAGGCAGCCGTCTTCTCAGCCATACCCATCCGGAGAGCAGTGTAACCGGTTTTCTATTGCTTCCCGAAGGACCGCTGCTCTTAGCTTCCCGTCCTATCGTAACCAGCGAGAACAAAGGCCCCATCCGTGGCACGTTAATAATGGGCTGCTTTCTGGAATCCAAGGAAATGTTGCACCTGGCTGAAACAACACATTTATCCCTGACCTTTAAACGGGCAGACGATGTTCAATTGCCTCAGGATTTTCAGAGAGCGCGTTCGTCTTTGACGAAGAACGGATCCGTTTTTATACAACGCCTGAATTCTGATACTATTGCTGGGTATTGTTTGCTCCAAGATATTTACGGGAAGCCTGCCCTTTTGTTCAGAGTTGATATGCCCAGGGATATCTACAAACATGGTCAGGCTAACATGCGCTATGCTATCTTTTCTTTCCTGGCAGTTGGGCTGATTATTGCCGTAATTAACTTGTTAATTATGGAAAAAACCGTTTTGTCCCGGTTGGTTCGCCTGAGTTCCGACATCAGAAGAATCGGAGCGAGCAGTGACCTTTCCGACCGTGTGTCGATTAAGGGACGGGATGAGCTTTCGGGCATGGCGGGTGAGGTTAATAAAATGCTGGAGTCCCTTGAGCATTCCCAGCAACAGTTACAGGAGAGTGAGGAGCTTTACCGGAATCTTTTTGAGACAATGGCTCAAGGGGTCGTATATCGGGACGCGGATGGCAGAATCATTTCCGCTAACCCTGCCGCAAAGAAAATATTGGGGTTGACGGTTGACTGTATGCAAGGCCGTACCTCTGGGAACTCCTTCCGGAAGGCGATTCGCGAAGACGGTTCGGATTTTCCGGTAGAGTGTCGTCCCGCAATGATTGCCCTAACCACGGGTCAAGAGGTAAACAACGTCATCATAGGAGTGTATAATCCCTGGGAGGATCAATACCGCTGGATTAATGTGCACGCCATACCGATGTTTAGGCAGGGAGATGAAAAACCCTATCAGGTCTATACATCTTTTGAAGACATTACCGAACGCATGCGCATGGAAGAGGAGTTAAAGAAACACCGCGATTACCTTGAGGAAGCGGTGAATAAACGTACCGCCGAATTAACGGCGGCCCTTGCGCAATTAGAAACGGCCTGTGCGAGTCTTCAGCAGGAGGCCGTCGAGCGCATGCTGGCGGAATTGAGTCGCAAGCAAATGGAGAAGGAGATGGCAAGACTCGACCAGTTGAACCTGGTGGGAGAAATGGCCGCAAGTATCGGACACGAAGTTCGAAATCCTATGACCACTGTCCGGGGGTTCTTGCAGTTGCTTTCCCAAAAAGAGGAATGCAAGGGCCAAAAGGAATTTTTCGAGTTGATGATAGAAGAACTCGACAGGGCAAATGCAATCATTACAGAATTCCTGACCCTGGCAAAAGACAAAGCCGTGCAACGGGAGTTGAAAAATCTAAATGAAATGATAGAAACGCTAATCCCGTTAATAAAGGCGGATGCTACGCTGGCTGACAACTACGTCAGGTTTCAGCTTGAGGAGGTACCCTACCTGTTATTGGACGAAAAAGAGATTCGCCAACTCATACTCAATCTTGTCCGTAACGGGTTGGAAGCTATGTCCCCCGGCGGCTATCTGACGATAAAGACATACGTTGAAGAAAATGAAGCGATCTTGTCCGTACAGGATGAAGGAACGGGGATCGAACCGGATGTTCTTGACAAAATAGGAACACCGTTCTTTACAACCAAAGAGTATGGAAGCGGCTTGGGCCTGGCGGTATGTTACAGCATCGCCTCCAGGCACAATGCCACGATAAGAATTGAAACCGGCAGGAGGGGTACGACCTTTTATGTCAGGTTCAAACCGCAATTCTTAAGTGTGAATCCATAAAGAACCAAAGTACAGAATCATGAAGCCCTTGTTCCAGGGGTTTTATTACCTGAACTCAAAGTAAATACTTCTTCACTGCTGGAATCGGTATTGCATAAATTATTCGCTAAACTCACGCATCTCCAGGTAGGAGAATATTTTGTCGGAAAAAAGCAACAGCACAATTCCCATAGCCGTATTGGCGATAAACACGGCTATTGCCGTAAACCATTCACTATGTGTTAACCAGGCCGCCAGGCCACCGGCAATCAGAGCCGGAATGCCGACAAGCAAGAGTTCCACAAACAACAATAAGGGATAAAAAAGCTTGCGGTCCATGGAGGAAGGCAACAGGACATGAGCCAGAGCTATAATATTGGACTGTTCCAAGTAAAAGGATGTAATCAGTAAAGACAATAGCAATGCCGGTATGAATATCCCGGCATTCTTTGTGTGTAAGTGTATGATCATGGCGTAACTCATGTTCAGCAAAAACACGTTCAAACCAAAACGCAGGGTTGGCAAGGCATTTACGGCTAAGGTTTTCTGAAAAAATGTCCCCGGCAAAGTGTAAATGTACGGAAGAGCAAGTTCCTCGCTTACGGGGCCGGAAAAGCTGCGCAGGAACAACAAATAGGCAATAATTCCGTTTTGCGCGTAGAGCAGAGCGTGCTCTGCCGAATGGCCATTGCGCAGAGCTATGAACCCTATAACCAAGCCTGTTATTATGGACAACGGGGCCAGGTACCCCACATATTCGTTGATACCGGTGCGCCGGTACTTGACAACTTGATTAAACATGAACGCCCAGCTTCCCGGAAAGCGGCGCTCTACCGTGACCCTTTTTCTGCCCAGAAAACGTGTCCACAAGCCGGTCTTGTCACTGTTTGATAGTAGCGGGATGAATATTTCCTGCAATTTGCCGCTTCGTTTGGCGGCACGAATAGTTTCCAACCTTTCGGATTGCTCAATTACATCCTCATAATAATCCCTGGCCAGGGCAAAGACCAGAAGATTAGCAGCCAGGGCGGTCAGCGCCACGAGGAAAATAGCTGTATAAGTAACCGGCGCCGCACCGAAAAAGGCGGCCCGGGCAAGCTGCAGAATCCAGCCGAACAACGGAAAATTAATAATTTCCGGTGCTTTATAACCAGAAAGAACGTTAAGGGTAAATATATCCCCTTGTGCATATTTCAACCAGTTGAATATTAGCCAGATAACGGAGAACAGCAAAACTGCCCTGACCCAACGTTCTTTTTGATAGCGGACCGAAACAAGAAATATCAAAAAAGAAAACGGTGTGAGAAGTAAGCCCAAAGATAATATAGATAGGTATGCCAGGATAATCCCCTCTATGTTTAAACCCATATTAAACATGGTCGGAGTTAGCATGAGGGCTGGAAAACAGGTCATTAACATGTAAAAAGGAATTCTCTTCAGCATGCTCCATAAAAGAATGCGGTTGGGCTCCAGGGGAGACGGAAAGAGAAGATTGACATCCCCCATTTGAAAAAAATATGACAGTTTCCTTAGAGCGGAGAAATAGGACGCAAACATAATTAAGCCGATGAACAGCGCATAAACGGCAAGAATAATATTCGCGGTGTTAGCTGTTACTGTAAATGCTTGCTGACCGCTGTGCTTGATTGCAGGAAGCATGATCAGAGTAATCCAGGCAATAAACAGAAAATAGCTCACCAGTTTCTTGGGACTGCGGCGAATTTCCAATATATAGTTTTTGAGTTTTAGCACGTCATAGCGGAGAAGAACAGCGTAATCATGCATCAGCGGTTACCTCCAGGAAGACTTCCTCCAAAGAGGCTTTCTCCTCTCCCAGACGCGACCTGAGTTCCTCCAAACTCCCATCGGCAATGATCTTCCCTTTTTTCAAAACAATAATGCGGCTGCAGATGTTTTCAATGGGGTCCAGCAAGTGAGTGCTCATAAAAAGGGTTCTACCCTCGTCTCTTAACTCTTGAATCAAATCTTTGAAATTCTTAATAGCTTTCGGGTCAAGACCAACCATTGGCTCATCAAAAAACAAAATCCGGGCACCCGAGATGATCCCGCAGCAAATGGAGAGTTTTTGGCGCATTCCCTTGGAAAGCGCTTTCACAAATTCATCGCGTTGCTCCCAGATTTCAAATAGCCGCAGCAACTGTTCCGCTTTTTCTTCCCAACCCTCTATTTCATAGGCATCGGTGATAAAACGCAAATGTTCCCATACCGTCAGCATATTGTAAAGTTGCGGGACTTCGGGGACATACGCTGTGATCCGCCGGGCTTCCCGGGAGCCCCGCGGGTTCCCTGCTATTAAAATATTCCCTCCGGTAGGCCTGAGCAAGCCTACAATACATTTAATCAGTGTGCTTTTTCCTGCGCCGTTGGGGCCGAGAAGCCCTACTGTTTCTCCTTTTACGAGGGAAAAATTTAGATCGTCCACCGCTGTTTTCTTGCTGAATTTTTTAGTGAGATGTCGAATTTCCAGGATAAATTCATTTCCCATAAAATGTCCTTCTCTCCGGACCCTCAGTTTTTATTAAACCGGGGCGATTTGCCATAAGTTGCTTTTGTATACTTAATTATACACCTGATTCATTTGTGCTCCTTTTAAAATGAAGTGGCCTGGTACCCTTTTAGGGTAATATATAGCCAATGAGGGCGGATGAGCTGAATAAAAAAAGACTGCTTGTCTTCATAGTGAGGAAAGAATTTATAATGGGCAACGGTACCGGGTACCGTCTTTCTACGAACGTAACGCCTCTATCCCGGTCATCAAATCAAGCAACTCCCCGGTAATGGAACTCTGGCGCTGGTCGCGAAGGCGGGCGTTAAGCTCTTCCAGCCGCTCTTCAATGTTCTTGCCGGCAACCTGCATGGAGGACAGGCGGGCGGCGTTCTCGCAAGCCAGGGACTCGGCCAGGGCACGGTACACGGAAACAAAGAGGTACTGTCGAATCAGGGAGTCAAAAAGATGGCTTCTGTCCATTGTAAAAATAGGCAGAATCCGGGTGGGCCAGGATAGTTTGGTGATGTTTTCCAGCCAGGCCCGGTCAAGGGGCAGGAGATGCATGGTACTGGAACGATATTTGGCTCCAGGAAGGGACTCGTTGTAATAAACTAATATCCGGCTTAAACCGCGCTTTGCCTGTAGTTCATCCAGTTTTATCAAAATGCTTTGCACCGAAGGTGTGACCCCTTTCAGGGAACCAGGAACGGAGAAGTACTCATCCACCTGCTGGCCCGCCTCTTCCAGGTGAGCACCGGCCCGCACCCCTACACATAGCAATAAACGCTTATCCTTGCGGGGCTCCATCCCGTTCAGCGAATCAAGGGCATAATTTACAATCTGCTCGTTAAAGCGGCCGCACAAACCCTGGTCGGAGCCCAGTATGATGGCGCAGGGAACATCCCCTTGGGAGCCGATCTGTTTAAAAACTTCCTCAACCCCATCTTTCAGTACCACATGCAGCCCCAGCTCGATATTCCGGTAGTAGCCGGACAGAGATTCCACCGCTCTCTCATACTGGCGTATGCTGACTGCAGCCAGGGTCTTCATGGTTTTCACCACAGTGTGCAGGTCTTCCACACTGTTTATGTTTTCCCTCAGGGCTTCAACTGTCTGCATTCTGCCCGGCCTCTTTCATCAGGTTTGATATATTTTTAGCCGCATCTATAAGGGTACTTCTGTGCCCGGCGCTTAGTTTTTCCCCGGCCTCCATCAGCCGGGATAAGTCCGGCAGATCCTGTAAGGCCTGGCGCAGTTTCCCAGCGGCTCCTTCAATTTGCTCCAGGGGCAGGTCATCAAAAACACCGCTGGTTACTGCCAGCAGAACAGCAATCTGCTCAGGGATAGGAATAGGCTTATACTGTGGCTGCTTTAGTATTTCCCGTACCCGCTTGCCGTGCTCCAAGGTGCGGCGGGTCTCTTCGTCCAGCCGCATGCTGAAGCGGGAAAAGGCCTCCAGCTCCTCAAACTGCGCGTAAGACAGGCGCAGGTCGCCGGCCACCGACCGGTAGGCGGGCAGCTGAGTTTTGCCACCAACCCGGGACACAGATTTACCTACATCCACTGCCGGCAGCACACCCTTTTGGAACAGTACGGGGGAAAGGTAAATTTGTCCGTCGGTAATAGAGATGAGGTTTGTAGGAATGTAGGCGGCCAGGTTCTGCGCTTCGGTTTCAACTATGGGCAGTGCGGTCAGTGAGCCGCCCCCGCGTTTTGCATTTAAATGGGTGGAGCGTTCAAGCAGGCGGGAGTGAATATAAAAGATGTCTCCCGGAAAGGCTTCCCGCCCCGGAGGTCGCCGCATCAACAGGGACATTTCCCGGTAGGCCTGGGCGTGCCGGGTCAGATCATCGTAAATAATAAGAATATCGCGCCCCTGCTCCATGAAGTATTCCGCTATGCTGGTTGCGGCGTAGGGGGTAATGAACTGCAGGCCGGCCGGGTCGGCCCCGTCAGCCACCACCACGATGCTGTACTCCATGGCCCCATATGCGTGCAGGTCGTCTACCAGTTTGGCCACGGCGGTGCCCCTTTGCCCGATGGCGCAGTAAATGCAGAGCACATCCTTGCCCTTTTGGTTGATCATGGTATCCAGGGCAATGGCAGTTTTACCGGTCTGGCGGTCTCCTATGATCAGCTGGCGCTGGCCCCGGCCCACGGGGATCATGGCATCCACCACTTTAATTCCTGTCTGCAGGGGTACAGTCACAGGCGCACGGTCCATGATGGCTGCCGCTTTCCGCTCCACCGGGCGCCGTTCCGCAGCCCGCACCGGGCCACGGTTGTCCAGGGGACGGCCGGTGGCATCTACAACCCGGCCCAGCAGGGCCTCTCCCACCGGTACATCCAGAACCCGGCCGGTGCGCTGTACAGTGGAGCCGGACTTTAAATCTTCACCCACATCCAGCAGCACCACACCCACTTCATCGGGGTCCAAATTGAAGGCCATTCCCAGGCGGTCTCCGGGAAAACGCACCAGTTCATCCAACTTTACCCCGGGCAAGCCTTGAACCCGGGCTATCCCATCGTTTACATAAACCAGCACGCCGGTCTCCTGCCCGTGCAATTCCGCCCGGTGGTTTTGGTTTACCCGGTCAAAAGTGGTAAATATTTCATTCAGTATCTCTTTTGTTTCCATTTTTCACCCTCAGCCGACCTTTTCTTTCTCTAACCGGGTATCGGCTTGTGTTTTAACTTGATTCTGTGTCTTAGCCTGGTTTTCTTCTTCCAGTATCCTTCCAAAATCTTCTTCCAGGCTCTTTAGATAGCCATCCAGGTTCCATGCTACCTGTCGGCCATGGGCGTTCATTTCGATACCGCAAAGCAGCTCCGGTGTAGTTTCAAAGCGCACCTGGATTCCTTTAAATGGCTTCACTAATGTATCAATTATTTTTTGCCTTTCCCCTTGTTCCAGGTCAAAGGCACTATTAAGCACTGCTGTTCCTCCTGCATCCTGGATCGCCCCGGCAAACTGTGCCAGGGTACTTTGATCCAGTGAGTCGAACTGCCTGATAAAACTGTCCACCATGGCCCGGTTGAGATCGGCCCCGGCGAGGTCCTCCAGGGCGAGTCTGGCAATGCTGTAAACCTGTTTGCCGGCCCGCTGGCGAAGCTCCTGTATAAATAATTCCTTTTGCTGCTGTATCTCCTCATACCATTTAGCCTGACTTGCCCCAGCCTCATCCCGTGCCTTTTGAAGCAATTCTTTGCGCAGGTTATCAGCCTCAGCACGGGCTTCCCCAAGCTTTTCTTCACGTTGCCCGGCCAATTCTTTGATCTGTTCCTGATAGGATTGGGCCAGGTTTTCGGCGTCCGCCATTTTTTTAGCGGTCTCTGCCAGCATGGCTTCAATATTTGCCTCCCGCTGGTCCATTGATTTGGTGACGGGATCATACAAAAAGCGCTTCAAAAGGAAAACAAACACTAGGAAATTGATGATTTGGGCAATCACCGTAAACCAGTCGACGTTCATAATTAACCTCCGATGCTGGCCACCACTAATTTCCAGAAGGGATTGGCAAAAATAAGAATCAGGGAAACCACAAAGCAGTAAATGGAAAGTGACTCAATCATGGCCAGGCCAACAAACAGCGTCCGGCTGATGGTGTTGGCCTCATCCGGCTGCTGGGCGATGGAATTCAGTGCCTGGGCCACAGCCCGGCCTTCAGCCAGTGCCGGTCCAATGGAGCCGATGGCAATTGTCAGCCCCGACATAATTATGGATACCATGGCGATCATCCCGATGTTGTCCATATCAACCATCTCCTTACTTAATTAAACTTTCCTGATTGGATTGCTGTTTTTTTTGTTCCTCTTCCTGGGAGGCCGTGGCCGAAGCGATATAGACCACAGCCAGTATAGCAAAAATATAGGCCTGGATTAGCCCGGTCAGGAGACCAAGGGCCTCCATGATAATAGGAAAAAAGATGGGGGCAATGCCCAAAAGTATCGCCAGAATAACACTGCCGCTCATGATGTTCCCGTAAAGTCGGACAGCCAGGGAGAGGGTACGGCTTATTTCCCCAATTATATGAAAGGGCAGCATGATCACAGACGGTTTTATATAATGCTTTAAGTACCCTAACAGGCCTTTCTGGGCTATGCCAAAGATAGGCACGCTGAGCAATACACACAGGGCCAGAGCTGTGGTGGTGGATAATGAGCCCGTCGGCGGCTCATAGCCCGGCACGATAATGAGTAAATTTGAGACAGCAATGAATAAAAAGAGCGAGCCGACAAAGGGGAGGTACAGCCCCGGGTCCTGCCGGCTTATCTCCCTGATTTGGTCCCTCATGTAGGTTACCAGGGCTTCCAGAAAGTTTTGCCAGCGGGTCATTTTGGTATCCGCTGTTAGCTTGCGGGTTGCCAGCCAGGACAAAACCAGCAGCAGTCCCATGATCACCCAGGTATAGAGTATGGTGGCGTTCAAGGAAAAAAATTTCCAGTGCCAGAACAAAACGGCGTCAGGACTCAGACTCATTGCCATCCCTCCTTCCAGATATACTGCCAGCTCTAATCTTTACGGGACCTGTTCGCCGGATCAGTATATACCGTACCAGCACAAAGCCCGCTAAACATACCAAAAGGCGTTCCCACCGGCCTCCCATCACCAGGTAAAAGCCAATAAGGCTGATGCCCATGCGTAAAATTACACTGGTGACTGTCAGCAGCCCTGGTCGTCTTGATATGGGCAGGAGCTGCACTGTAAGCCACAGACCCCCGAAAAAGAACAGCCCCAGGCCGGTTCCTGCCACAAACGCTGCCAATAATTGACATGGACTGGCTGTCATCTTCTTCGCCCCCATATGCTGCCATGATCAGTCACGTTTTCTCTCTTTTTCAACCCAGTACCAGGCATTGGCGCACCCCATCATTAAGCCGCCCACCAGCAGCATTAAAGTCCAGGAAAAACGGCCCGGCCATTTCCCATCAATCCAAACCCCCAGGGCTATGCCCAATAAAGTGGGGATGGCCACCGACCAACCGATCATGCCTAGCATACCCAGCCCAAACCAAACACTGCCCTGCTGCTGCCGGGCCCGGATCTTGCGGTTTTCTTTCTTGCCTATTTTTTCGGCCAGGCCGTCGTTGCCGTTTTGAAGGCCATCGTTTTGCGGCGGGTCAGCCATGAGTTTTATCCTCCAATTTAATGAAGCGTCTGACGAAGCTAGCTTCCAGGCTGGCCATAACAGAGCGGGTTTGCTTCTCCCCCTCATCCAGGGCCTTAAATTCCTTTTCAACTGTCTGTCTTAAACTACCCAGATTAGGGCCCCGTACGGCGTGTCTGGTTGAAACAAGTACCTCCGGGCCGCATTTGACCAGTGTGCCTTCATCAATGGCCAGAAATGTTTCCCGGCCATCCGTTGTTTCAAAGGATAAAAGTCCGGGCACCAGGGAGGTGACGAAGTCAATGTGGCGGGGCAGAAGGCAAAAAGCACCGTTTTCAGCCTCTGCCGATACCTTGCGCACTTCTTCTTCCAGAAATAATTCAGTGGGAAGCATCACCTTCAGCTTCATTATTTTTTCGCCTCGCTAATTTTTCCGATCATGTACAGGGATTTCTCCGGGTAACCGGAAAATTGGTCGTTTAAAATGCGTTCGCACCCGTCCAGGGCATCTTCCAGGCTGACCTGTTTGCCTTCGTGCCCGGTAAACTGCTCTGTGGTAAAGAAGGGCTGGGTTAAGTAGCGCTCCAGGCGCCGGGCCCGGGACACCAGTTTGCGGTCTTCCAGGGAGAGTTCTTCCAGCCCCAGCATAGCGATGATGTCCTTTAATTCCCTATAACTGGCCAGGGTTTTGCGGATTTCCTGTGCCGTCTGGAAGTGCCGGTTGCCCACAATATGAGGCACCAGCATTTTCGACCCGGATTGCAGGGGGTCTACGGCGGGATATAGCCCCTCGCTGGCCCTTTCCCGCGCCAGCACGATTAAAGACGACAGGTGGGAAAAGGTGTGGACGGCGGAAGGATCGGTAAAATCATCAGCTGGAACGTAAACCGCCTGCACCGAGGTAATTGCGCCGTTGGCAGTATTGCAAATCCGTTCTTCAAGCCGGGCCAACTCTGTCCCCAGGGTGGGCTGGTAACCAACCCGGGAAGGGATCTGTCCCATTAGACCGGAAACCTCAGCCCCGGCCTGGATGAAGCGGAAAATATTATCAATCAGGAGCAGCACATCCTGTCTCTCCTCATCCCTAAAATACTCGGCCATGGTCAGCGCCGCGTGGCCCACCAGGAACCTGGCGCCGGGCGGCTCATTCATCTGGCCAAAAACCATGACGGTTTTATCCAGCACCCCGGCCTCTTTCATTTCCCGGTAAAGCTCCTCTGCCTCCCGGCAGCGCTCTCCGATACCGCAGAAAAAGCTAACCCCCTCATGAAGGCCTGCCGTGTTGTGAATCATTTCGTTGATCAGGACGGTCTTACCAACTCCTGCGCCCCCAAACAGCCCGCCCTTGCCACCCCGTTCCAGCGGCGCCAAAAGGTCAATAATTTTGATGCCGGTTTCGAATATCTCCGAGGTGGTGACCCGCTTGGTCAGACTGACCGGTGCCTGGTGAACGGAGCGCCAATCCCCGCCGGTTAGCTTTGCTCCACCGTCAATGGTGTCGCCAAATATGTTCAGCATCCGTCCCAAAAGTCGCCTGCCCACCGGGACTTTAAACGGGTGGCCGGTGTCCAGCACCTCGGCGCCCCGGGCCAGCCCCTGGGTGGGGGTTATGGCAATGCCCCTTATTGTTGCCATGTCCAGGTGCGCGGTTACCTCAATCTTAATTTCACCATGGTCACCTGTTGTCAGCTGATTATGCTGCGCAGGGAGTGGGCCGGTATAGCGGACATCAACAACACTGCCCCGGACAGAAACCACTTTGCCCGGGGTAGATGGACCTATATTTTTTTGTCCCGTTTCTCCTGTTGTCTGCTTCATAGGCCTTCCCCCCGGTACACATTTTTCATGCATTTATTAATAGGATTATTTCCACGATTATTATTAAAAACCTGCACCAAAGGAAAAAGACCTTGAGCGTGACGCAACGTTCCCCTTTAGGGATGAGAGGGGGACGTTATGAAAGCGCCGGGATAAACCGGCATAGAGAAGGGGATGAAAGAGCCCCACGTGAAAGGAGTAGCTGTACTTTACCATTACGACCCCGAGTCATGCGCGGGTAACCGTGAGGCTACACGTGAAGCGTTGACAGGGGAAAACGCAGGCCACCAGTCCGGGGTTACGACCTCGTACAACGACAGGGAAGGCAACACGGTATGACGGCGTTAAGCAACGAGTCGTATACTCAGGGATCAGGTTTACTAGGCATAACTATTTCTTTTGTAATGGGTTCTGTTGCCGCCGGGCCACTATATGCAGCTTTCCCTATAGCTGCGGTCTTAATTAAAAAGGGAAGTAAGTTTTCAAATATACTAATTTTTATCGGGGCATGGTCTACTACTAAGATACCAATGCTACTGTTTGAAGCGTCTTCGATGGGATGGAAGTTTATGCTTACAAGATTTATTATAAATATACCTGGAATAGCTTTAATTGCTTATGTTATTGAAAGGATGATTACACGTCAGGAAAAAGAACTCATATATGAAAACGTCAAAATGATTGAATAAAAAAGGAATTCAACAATTCAACAACCGGCACCATTTTACCATTTTATCGGCACCATTTTATAGCACCTTGTCAAACCCTTGATCATTCAATGCCTGCACGACCTTTTTTATCTCTTGTGCCCGGCTTTTGTGGCAGATTAGCAAGCTGTCATGGTCGTTTACAATAATCAGGTTTTCGATTCCTAACAGTGCCACGGTCTTGTCCTTGGAGATAACACAGGTATTGACCGTATCCACCAAGACCCCTTCGCCGTGCAGAACATTGCCGAGTTCGTCCTTTTCAATGTATCTTTCCAGGGCGGTCCAACTCCCGATGTCGTCCCACCCGAAGTCGCAGGGAATGACTAAAACGTTGTCGGCACGTTCCATTATGCCATAATCTATTGAGACTTTTGGTAGTTCCGAGTAGACTTTTTTAGCCGTTTTTTCGTAGTGGTCATTCCCTAGGCTGTCTTTGATTTCCTTAAGCCCCTTTGCAAGTGAGGGAATGTGTTTTTCTATTTTTTCGCGTAGCATGTCGATTCGCCAAACAAACATGCCGCTGTTCCAGAGGTAGTCCCCGCTGGAGAGGAACTCCAGGGCGCGGGCGCGGTCCGGCTTTTCCAGGAAGCGGACGGCCTGGTAGGCCGGTATTCCGGCAAAGGTGTCAATCAACTCGCCGCGGTGAATGTAGCCGTACCCGGTTTCAGGGCTGTGGGGGGTGATGCCCAGGGTAACTATTTTATCTCCCCGGCCTGCGGTGGCTACGGCACTTCTCAGTACTTCTTGAAAATGGCGCACGTTGCCGATATAATGGTCGGCCGGCAGAACAATCATGACCTCCCGGGGGTTTTTTTGCCCCAGGACCAGGGCGGCCAGCCCTATGGCTGCGGCAGTGTCCCGGCCAAACGGCTCGATAATGATGTTTTCTTCGGGCAACTTAGGGACCTGCTCCAGGATGGTGTCTTTAAATTCCGCACCGGCCACGACATAGGTGTCCGATATTCCGACCAGGTCCTCGACTCTTTCTACGGTCAGCTGCAGCATGGTCTTTTCGCCGATGAGGTTCAAGAATTGCTTTGGCCTGGCCATTCTGCTCCGCGGCCAGAACCTTTCTCCCCTGCCGCCGGCCATAATAACTGCGAAAGGCACAGTAATCCCCCCTTCCAATAAATACAATTATACCATACAGGCTGGAGGTATATACTAGGATTGGTAGAATTACTTATCATGAGTAAATATTTAACGCAATAACCCTTTATCTAAGAACTTTTTTGATGCACCAACTGAAGGAGGTAATAAAAAGGAGGTAATAAATATGAAACCATATCCTCTTATATTTGAACCAGTATTTAAAGAAAGAATATGGGGCGGTTCTAGATTAGAGCAAATTTTTAATTGCAAAAAACCAAAAGGACATATTGGGGAAGCCTGGATTGTATCAGATTATCCTGAAGGTAAAAGCCCAATCATGAACGGGGAACTTTCTGGAAAATTTCTAAGTGAAGTAATGAAAACACACTCAAAATGGTTTTCCCAGTTCCATTTAGAAAAATTTCCACTCCTGGTTAAGCTGCTGGACGCAAATGATGATTTATCTGTTCAGGTTCATCCCGGTGATGAATATGCTATGATAAATGAGAAGGGTGGAAGCGGTAAAACAGAATGCTGGTATATTATAGATTCGGCGCCTGGTGCCGCGATAATAATCGGTCATCGTGCAAAAGACAGGAGAGAATTTGCGGAACTAGCAAGAGAGAATCGATGGAATGAATTGTTAGTACGAGTTCCTGTTAAAGCAGGAGAGTTTTTCTTTATTCCCAGTGGTGCAGTACATGCCTTAGGGAAAGGAATATTATTACTTGAAGTTCAGCAAAGCTCAGATATTACTTATCGAATTTATGACTATGATAGAATTGGACTTGATGGCAATAAGAGGGAATTGCATCTAGAAAAAGCTATTGATGTTATCGAATTTAATGGGGGAAATTATCAAACTGTACCTAATGTAGTTAGGGAAAATGATCTTGTAAAAACAATATTAATATCATGTAATCACTTTGCTGTTGAAAAATGGATAGTTGAGAATATGCATGTTTTCAAGTCATTAAAGGTGTTTGTGCTAATTTATATAGTTGATGGAAAAGGACAGCTAATATATGAGGATGGTTTAATACACTTGATAAAAGGCAGTAGTATTATGGTTCCGGCTAACATGGGTGAATATAAGATTCAGGGTAGAATTGAAGCAATCGCATGCTATATTAATACATCTATTGTGTAGAAAGTTAAATGGATTTAAATAATTCAGGTGGAGGTTTTAAAGCGATGAAGATTGCCATGCTTTCTCCCATAGCCTGGAGGACTCCCCCGCTGGGGTACGGCCCCTGGGAGCGGGTGGTGTCGCTGCTTACCGAGGGACTTGTTGCCAGGGGGATTGACGTGACTCTTTTCGCCACAGCCGACTCCGTAACACAGGCAAAGCTCCACGCCATCGCGCCAATGTCCTATGAGGAGGACAAGAGCCTTGACCCAAAAGTCTGGGAGTGTCTTCACATATCCGAGCTGTTTGAAAGGGCGGGGGATTTCGATTTGATCCACAATCATTTTGATTTTCTGCCCCTCACTTATTCAGGCCTTACGGACACCCCGGTGCTCACCACCATCCACGGGTTCTCATCACCGAAGATCCTTCCAGTATACAGAAAATACAACCGCAAGACGCACTACGTAGCTATAAGCAACGCCGACCGCTCGCCGGAGCTTGACTACATTGCCACGGTCTATCACGGGATCGACCTGGAAAACTTTACTTTTCAGGAGACGCCAGGGGACTATCTGCTTTTTTTCGGCCGCATTCACCACGACAAGGGGGCCGCAGAGGCGATCCAAATTGCAAGGCAGACCGGGATGATGCTGATTCTGGCGGGTGTCATCCAGGACAGGGATTATTACAGATCGGCGGTCGAGCCCCACCTCGACGGTGCCAGGGTCAGGTATGCAGGTGTCGCGGGGCCGGAGATCAGAAATACGCTGCTTGGCGGAGCGAGGGCACTGCTTCACCCAATCAATTTCAACGAGCCCTTCGGGCTTTCTGTTGTGGAGGCGGGTGCCTGCGGAACGCCTGTGGTGGCTTACAACAGGGGCTCTATGCCGGAGATCATTGAAAACGGGGCCAACGGTTTCCTGGTCGGCGACGTTAGTTCTGCGGCAGAGGCGGTGTGCAGCCTGGATGCGATATCGCGCCGGAAGTGCAGGAAGATAGTGGAGGAGAGATTTTCAAGAGAACGCATGGTGGAGGATTATTTGAGCGTTTATCGTAAAATTATCGACAAAAAAAAGATTAAGTGCCGGGAGGCTTTGCAATGAGCTCGAAAAAGTGGGAGCCGGTTGTCAAGAGGTACGCCGGGAACCCGATCCTGACCAGAGACGATGTCCCCTACCCCGTGGCCACGGTTCACAACGCGGGTGTGGTGAAAGCAAATGGCCGTTATTTTATGATCTTTCGCTCGCACCTCTTAAACGGCCGCTCCATCCTGGGCCTGGCTGAAAGTGCAGACGGCTATTCTTTTAAAGTACGGCCCGAGCCTTTCATGATCCCGTCGCGGGACGGGATTTTGGGCGAGTACGAGGAATACGGCGTTGAGGACCCGCGCATCTGCCAGCTTGACGGCGATTTTCTGATCACCTACAGCGCCTATTCCAGGCACGGGGTGAGAATCGGCTTGGCCAGGACCAGGGACTTTGAAGCCATCGAGCGAATTTCCCTGATCACGCAGGCGGACTTGCGCAACGTAGTGCTCTTCCCGCAGAAGTTCGGCGGGCGTTACGTCCGGCTGGACCGCCCCCATTCCGAAATTAGCCCCTGGTCCATGTGGATCTCCTACTCTCCCGACCTTGTTCACTGGGGTGACTCAAAGGTCATTGTAAAGCCTGCCGGCTACCACTGGGATGAAATGAAAATAGGCCCCGGCGCCACACCTTTTAGGACGGAAAACGGCTGGCTGAACATCTATCACGGCGTCTTTCGCACCATGGACGGGGCTGTTTACAGGCTGGGCGCGATTCTCCACGACCTGCACGACCCGTCGCGAATCCTGGGTGTGGCTGACGAGTGGATTCTCCAGCCTGAAGACCCCTGGGAGGTTACGGGTTATGTGCACAACGTGGTTTTTACCTGTGGGGCTGTTCCAGAGGAGGACGGCACGGTAAAGATTTACTGGGGCGGCGCGGACAAGGTCATGTGCGCCGGTACTGCCCGCATCAGTGACCTTGTCGCCATGTGCTTGGAAAAGCCGAGGAGTCCCATGTAAGTATGTAATGCAAATTACAGTATTAATGGACCGTTTTATGGAGAGAAAATAAAATGATGCACAAAGCAGGGAGGAGCACCGGTATAAACAAAATACAGAATATTCTAATGGAGGTGATTTATTTTTGCATCATAAAGAAATAAACCCGTGTTTTATCAGCTCATATATACCGAAAGAGTGTGGGATTGCTACTTTTACGCATAATTTATTCACTTCCTATCAAAACCTGTATGCATCAGCCGGAAAAATTGTAGCAGTGGAAGGACTCCCCTCGGGTAACTACCCACCTGAAGTTGATTTTGTCTTTGACAGAAATAAAGTATCCGACTATACCACAGCCGCAGGGCACATCAATGCAGCTGATTTACAAGCAGTCAATCTGCAGCATGAATTTGGCCTGTTCGGCGGTCCGGAGGGCCGCCATATTGCACGGCTGCTGGAAAAGCTGAAAAAACCGGTGATTACGACTATCCACACGGTACTGCAACAACCCACCCTGGGTTATTATACTTCCCTCATTGAGGTTATCCAACGCTCCCAGCGGGTCGTTGTCATGAGCAACAAAGCCATTGAAATTCTTAGAGAGATATACTACGTGCCCCGGGAGAAAATAGTGATGTTCCCGCACGGCGTGCCCGACCTTCCTTTTGTTGAGACAGAGTATTTCAAAAAGGAACTGGGTCTGGCCGGTCGTTTTGTGCTGCTTTCCTTTGGCCTGTTGAGCCCCGGGAAGGGATTCGAGCTAGTCCTGGAAGCCCTGCCCGAAGTCGTCCGCAACCACCCCGATTTGCTGTACATTATACTTGGCAAAACCCACCCGGAAGTGGCTAAGATTTACGGGGAAAGGTACCGTGAAAGCCTTCAGAAATTGACTTGCGAAAAACAACTGGAAAATAATGTGCTGTTCATAGACAAGTTCGTTACGAACGACGAGTTGTATAGCTACATCAGCGCCTCCGACGTGTATGTAACTCCCTATCTCTCTCAAGAGCAGATCACGAGCGGGACGCTGGCTTATGCTGTTGCCCTGGGCAAGGTCGTGGTCTCCACCCCCTACCATTACGCTCAGGAAGTGCTTGCTGAAAACCGCGGCTACCTGGTACCCTTCAATAACCCAAAAGCGATGGCCGGCACCCTGAGCGGGATCTTGTCCCACCGGGAGGACATGCAGAAGACGCGCCGGGCTGCTTACGAATACGGGCGCTCGATGATCTGGTCCAGGGTAGCCGAGCTTTACCACGACCTGTTCAAAGAAGTTTATAAAGAATTCTCGCTGAAAAAGCTACAGAAAATCAGCGTGGTCTACAAGAACAGCCAGGATTATCTGAGAAGACGCAATTTGTACAGTATGTTTGAGCGCCTGACGGATGATACCGGTATCTTCCAGCACACCAAGTACGGCATTCCCGACTTGAAGCACGGTTATTCCGCTGATGATGTCGGGAGGGCGCTGGGGATCATTATAAAGGTGGCCCGCTTTGACAATGAGCCCGGGTGTTATCAATTGGCCAAAAAGTACCTGGCCTTCCTACTTTATGTACAGAAAGAGGATGGGCGGTTCCATAATTTTGTAGGCTACGACCGGGGGTTATTAGACGAAGATGGTGGTGACGACACCTTTGGCCGTGTATTGATGGGACTAGGGAGCGCCGTCGCACTGAGCACGGATCCGTCTGTGACCATTCTGGCCAAGGAAATATTTGACCGGGCTATCGCTGGCCGGCAGCCGGGACTACCGCTGTCCACCTATCCAAAAGCGATGGCCTATAGCATTTGTGGATTATCCGACTACCTGAAGAAATTTCCTGAGGCATCGGAGGCGGGCGAATTGCTCAGGGCAGGGGCGGACTACCTGGTCAAACGATATAACGTCAATAAAAGGCCTGAATGGGACTGGTTCGAGTCCTCTGTAACTTATGATAACGCTAAAGTACCCTTCGCTCTGATGATGGCGTACAATGTTCTTAAAGACGAAGTGTATCTGACCACGGCACTGGCGACTTTAAACTTTCTCACCAGCATACAATACAACGGTACTTACTTCGACATCGTGGGAAATAAGAACTGGATGGTTAACGGAGCGGGGAGGGCCTTCTATGATCAGCAGCCCCTGGAGATAGGCAGCCTCGTAGAAGCTTACGGCGAGGCACTGCTTCAGACTTATGACAAAAACTACCGCGACCTGGCGAACAAGGCCTATAGCTGGTTTTTCGGCAAAAACAGCCGGGGAGTGCCGGTGTATAACCTGGAGGATGACTATCCTCTGGACGGTCTCACCGAGACTGGCAGCAATGCCAACAGCGGCGCAGAATCTGTGCTGTCCTTTGCTCTGGCGGTAACGTGCTTGAATGATATGAGCATACGCAAAGCGCTGGGGCGAAAGACCGACCCGGCGAAAGCAAAAAAAGAGCTGGCCATGGATCCGTTGGCCGGACGGTCCAAAAGCGAATGACCGGCGTGCAACGAGGAGCGCATAAATAAGGCTTCTGGTACAAAATTTACTATAACTTAACGGGGGTTTTATTCATGAGCGTTGAGCGATTGGAAGATTTAGAGGCACTTTTCAACGAGAGCATCATTGATGCCGTTCTGCAGGCAGAGGAGTTCAATGAAGTAGATGTGGTCATCGGCATCCCTTTTTATAATGAGAAGGATATCCTGCTGGAAGTGCTGAAGGTGCTGGACGAAGGGCTGGCCGGTTTAATGGATCTTCGCAAATCTCTTGTTGTCTGCGTGGGGGATCCCATCGGCGCCGAGGCGCTGGCAGCCATCAGGCGTCTTAATTTGAAAGCCCCCCATCTCGAGTTTCTAATGAAACCCGGGATAAGTGGCAGAGGGGCCAGCATCAGGGCGATACTGGAAATAGCCAATGTGCTTGAGGCGGATGCGGTTTTATTTGCGGCCGACCTGGTGCGGGAGGAAGGCAGAGGGCTGAAGCCCGACTGGATCAGTCGCCTGATCGAACCCATCCGGAAAGAATATGACTTTGTGGTGACATCTTTCCAGCGGCACCATTTTGACGACCTTTTGGGGAGCTTATTCACAGCCCCGCTGCTTAAGGTATTTTATGGGTACAACGTGAAGGGGTCTTTGGGCGACGTTTATGCCATATCCCACGACACCGTGGAGGACTTTTGTGCCGATATAAAATTCTGGACCGACCTTACGCGGGGGTTCGGAATCGACCCCTGGCTGGTAAGCCGGGCCATGCGCTGGAACAAAAAGATCTGCGAGGTGGAACTCGGCGACAAGCTGGATAAAATCTCCCTTGAAAAACAAATGTACGTTTTTAAGGAAAGCGCCAGGTCGTTGTTTGAATGTATCAAGAGGGATGAAGACCACTGGACCGGCAGCCGGTTCATCGTCCGGACGCCCGATGTTTACGGTAGCATGACCAATGACGCGCCCATCCAGCCGGCGTACTCTACCCTGGACCTGACCCTGTACAGGGACAGCCACATCCAGTACAAAAACCTTTATGACGCTGTCTACTACAACTCCCTTTGCGAAGGCATCGGGGACAGCGGGCCGGTACCGGACAAAGACCTCAGAATAGAAGGGAAAGTTTGGGCCGATATCGTTTACCGCCTGCTGTTCAAGTACTGGTTTGTCACAGGCGTGTGCAGGGATGATATCCTCAACGCACTCACTTTTGCATTCGGCGCGAGGGTGTCCAGCTTCATTGAGACCATTCAGTTGGTGGGAGAACAACTGGGAGGCATTAAAAACGTCGATATCAATTTTATCGTCTCCAGTGAGTTGAAGTCGGCAAAAGAAGAACAACGAAAAGATTTTTTACGGTTGAGAGAGCCGTTTATGCTGATGTGGCAGCAGAAGGATCTGGAGACGAAGCCTCCCCTTATCCCGGCCCATTACCTGGAATTTATACCAGGAATACCCACAGTCCTGCCCAAAAGAATAGAGGGGCGGAGCGGCAAGGTTGTGTCTTCGGAAGAAATGTTAAACCGCCTCCAGTCCCGCTACCAGGAGGCCTTCAGCGGCTTTATCCGTGACGGGCTGGAAACATCGGAAAATGCCGATTCAAAAACGATTATCCAGTGCATGAAAGAATTCATGAGCAAACTGGAAAAAACGATGGAAGGGCTGCTGCCAGGGAACCTGTACACAGAGGAAGGAACCAGGCAGATAACAGACGGCCTTTTCCGGCTTTTCCACTCTCCCCTGGTTTTTTCCATAAAGGACGAGGTCCTCCGGGAGATGCTGCTCCGGTTCCCGCCGCTCAATTTCATGATCCCGGCAGGATGCAAGACCCCCAGGGAACTGATTAAAAAAATGGACGTCAGGGATGTCGTCAGCCTGTCCAACCGGGTTGAGTCCAGGAAGCACAGGGACCGGTCGCTTCTGTGGATTCTGGATAATTTGCGGCCCGACGGAATGGGCGAGGTAGAGGTCAGGCCGATCGTAGTGGGCGAAAAGGTACTGGGTGGCCTAGTGGAACTGGGGAATATCTCTAACTTTAACAAGCTCGCTTCCAGGATTGTAGTCAGGCCCCTGAACAAGGGGATGGGGGGGGATTATCCGAGGCTGCGCTTCATCCTCTTTGTAGCCAGGCACATCATGATGGCCGAAAACTACGACATCCTCTGGAGAACTTACGCCAAAGAGAGGAAAAACCTGGGTGGCAAGATCCTCAACTCCCTGGTTGGACGTTACGAAACCATTGCCTTCTCCTCGCACAATATATTTGAAAACTTCCACCACCGTGCGCTGGTCAGCCAGTTCCGGGCGCTTTCGCAGAGTCTGGCGGATGCCGGCCAGAACGAAAAGGCCCGGTTGATAAAAATGATGTGCGACGGCTACGGCTTGAGCCAGGTCCTTAACGATGGCACTTTTCTGCCGTGCTCGGTATGGAGTTGGGCCAGCTACAGCTACAAGGGCGGAAAGGGCGTCCCCACCCCGCTTTCCAGCCACGTCGAGGAGAAATGGTTCAACCACGACTTCCTTGAGGAAATATATGAAAAGATGGGGTACGACCCCGGCGAGATTATGAAAATGGTGATCCAGCTCATCGGTGAGGGCAGGGCCAGTGAAAACCTGCTAGACGTCCTTCTGGGGATAAGGCCAAAAGATGTGACTGTAGTACTGCAGGAGTCGCAGGATTACCCGCCGGCGAAGCCCCTCGTCAGGTACGCGGGCAATCCTTTGCTGAGTCCAATCAAAGAGCACCCGTGGGAAAGCAAATACGTCTTAAACACGGCGGCCTTCAGGGTAAAAGACAGGGTCTACCTTCTCTACAGGGCGCACGGAGATGACGATGTGTCGCGGATCGGGCTGGCCGTGACGGACGGCTACAACGTTTTGGAGAGGCTGCCGGAGCCTGTGTTTGTGCCCCAGGACAGGACGGAAAAAAAAGGTGTCGAAGACCCGCGGGCAACCATCATCGACAACAAAATATATATGCTTTACACTGCCTACGACGGTGTCATCGCACAGGTCTCAGCCGCTGCCATCGAGTTGGATGACCTGTTAAACAAAAGGTTTGACAAATGGGAAAGAAAGGGCCTTGCCTTCCAGGGCATCTGGGACAAGGACGCCATACTATTTCCAGAAAAAATAAATGGTAAATATATTATTTACCACCGGATAGAGCCCAGCATATGGGTGTTGCACCTGGATAAGCTCGAGTTTCCGGCTCCAAAAATAGAGCACTCCATCATCCTGGGGCCGCGTTCGGGATGGATGTGGGACTCCTTAAAGGTAGGAGCAGGCTCTCAGCCCATCAAAACCGAATACGGCTGGTTGCTTATCTACCACGGCGTCGACCGGAACCGGGTGTACCGCCTGGGCGTTGTCCTGACCGACATCGACAATCCGGAGCGCCTGCTCTACCGCTCGCCGAATCCTGTACTCTCTCCCGAAACCGAGTATGAGATCGGGAAGGAAGGGGAGAGCTGGGTGCCAAATGTTGTTTTCACCTGCGGTGCGGTGCCGGCTACTGACAAGGAAGTGCTGGACGCCGGGGACGAAATACTGGTTTATTATGGCGCTGCAGATACCCATATATGTCTTGCCACTGGCCTGGTCGGCGATTTGATACCGGAATCCGTCAGGCAGGAGGTAGGGATGGTGCCGGCACCCCCACCGGAGCGCAAATCTTGGACAAAATAGCTGTTATATGGTAGACTTAGGAGAATAATTGCATGACCTTTATTGGATAGAATCCATACAAAAGTCTGGAGTAATATTGTTTTGTAAATCAAACAAAAAAACAAATAAACTTGGGGAGCTCATGTTATGGGCTGAGAAAGGGCTCTAAGCACCGGACCCATTGAACCTGAACGGGGTAATGCCCGCGTAGGAAAGGCCTGTGTTCATTTTTGGCGCACCCTACCTAAGAGTGCGCTTTTTATATTGAGGAATTGAGGTTGCTTTTTTATGCGATGTGTAATATTAAGTGGCGGGTCGGCCGGCGATTTAAACTGGTTGGCAGGAATCCTCAGGCAGGACGACCGGATAATTTGCGTGGACGGGGGAGCGGATTACGCGGCCAAGCTGGGGCTAATCCCGGATGTAATAATTGGAGACATGGATTCCCTGGACAGCAGCACGCTTTTGAATTTTTCCCGGCTTGGGTCGGTAATTAATACATTTCCTGCCGCCAAGAACGAAACCGACACATTGCTGGCCATGGCCGAGGCCCTTGCCGGCATGCCGGACGAAATTATTGTCCTGGGCGCTCTGGGTACAAGATTCGATCATTCTTTGGCAAATGTGCACCTGCTGGTAATGGCCGTGGAAAAAGGGGTGCGGACGAAAATTGTAAACCAATACAACGAGATTAGCCTGATCACACCCCGTGAGTCCGCCGTATTTGAAGGTCATCACGGAGAGATCTTCTCCCTGCTGCCGCTTTCAGGGGAGGTGATTGGCGTTAATGTTACAGGTGTCCGCTGGCCCCTTCGGGATGCCTTGTTTGTGATTGGAAACCCGTATGGAGTAAGCAACGAGGTGGCTGCGGGCAGGGTGGAAATATCCATTACTTCCGGATTATTATTACTGATTAGGGTAGACGAGCGAGGTGAAATGTGTTGCCGGTAATAAACGTTGGCTTTCAGGTTCTGCCCCAGGTGCCTGGTGGTGATACATATGCTGTTGTGGACAGGGCGATTGAAGTTGTACAAAAGTCCGGTGTCAAATACGAAGTCGGGCCCATGGAAACAACCATGGAAGGAGATATGGACGAATTGCTTGAGATTGTCAAGCAGGCCATACAAGAGTGCATCGGCGCCGGTGCCAAGAGTGTTATGACTTTTGTGAAAATTGACTACGTGCCCGAAGGCGTGACCATGGAAGAAAAGGTGGGAAAGTATAGAAATGTCCCGGTATAGCAGCGTAATAGCTCCAGCGGCATTCATGCTGATGTTCCTTGCCGCCTGGCAGGGGGCTGTTGCATTTTCAGGAATCCAGGCCTGGCTGTTGCCATCGCCTGCCGCAGTGCTGGAGACAATGTGGGAAATGCTCCCCGTATTAGTCATGCACTCCCAAAGCACTTTGTTGGCGGCCGTGTCCGGCTTGCTGGCAGCAGTTTTGCTGGCTGTATTATTGTCGGTAATTATGGATCTGTCTCCCTGGTTCAAACGGGGAATGTATCCCTTGCTGGTGTTTTCCCAGACCGTACCAATAATATCGATAGCCCCGCTGCTGTTAATCTGGTTCGGGCTGGGACTGTTTCCCAAGGTGGTGGTTGTGGCCCTGGTCTGCTTTTTTCCGGTGGCGGTAAGTATGGTAGAGGGTTTGGAGAGCGCCGACCCCGGCATGATTAACATGTTGAGGGCGATGGGCTCCAGCCGCTGGGGAATAATCAGAATAGTGCGTCTACCCGCCGCACTGCCGTCGTTTTTTTCCGGTCTGAAAATAGCCGGTACATATGCCGTGATGGGAGCGGTCATCGGGGAGTGGCTGGGGGCCAGCAGCGGGCTGGGGGTGTACATGACCAGGGCGTCGCATTCCTACCAGCTGGATAGAGTATTTGCAGCTATTGTGGTTATATCCCTGGTCAGCCTAATGTTGTTCTTTACGGTAACGTTGCTGGCCAGGCTGACTATGCCCTGGTATTACAAGGAAAGGAGCAATGATCATGTTTAAAAAAATATTGCTGGTGATACTTGCTATGTTTATTTTAACGGTGACGGGATGTTCGGGGGGCGGCGGCACCAGTACCAACCAGCCGCAGGATATAACCTTAATGCTTGATTGGGTGCCCAATACCAACCACACTGGATTATATGTTGCCCTGGACAAAGGGTGGTACAAAGAAGAAGGATTGAACGTTAAAATAGTGCAGCCCACCGAAGGAGGCACAACGCAGCTGGTGGCCACCGGGAAGGCCCAGTTCGGGGTAAGCCATCAGGAAGAAGTGACCCAGGCCAGGGCCAGCGGTGTTCCGGTGGTTTCCGTTGCGACTGTTATACAGCACAATACCTCCGGTTTCGCTTCCAAAAAGGAAAGCGGCATAACCAGACCCCGGGAAATGGAAGGAAAACGCTATGGCGGGTGGGGTTCCCCCACTGAGGAAGCGGTACTGAAAGCGGTGATAGAAACCGATGGAGGAGATTTTTCCAAGGTCAAGATTTTCAACACCGGAACCTCTGACTTCTTTACCTCGATAGAGCGGGACGTGGATTTTGCGTGGATTTTTTACGGCTGGACCGGCATAGAGGCTGAACAGAGGGGTATTGACCTGGATTACATGGAGCTGCGCAAGCTTGATCCCGCCCTGGATTATTACACCCCGGTGTTGATTGCGGGAGAAAAGCTGATTAATGAAGACCCCGGGTTGGTCGAAAAATTTATGAGGGCCTCGGCCAGGGGTTACGAATTTGCCATCAAAAATCCGGCTGAGGCCGCCGGGATACTGCACAAAAACACGCCTGAACTTGACGCCAAGCTTTTGCTGGCCAGCCAGAAATACTTAAGCCCCCGCTACCAGGACGATGCCGAACGCTGGGGAGTGCAGAAAAAGGAAGTTTGGGACAATTACGCCAAATGGATGTATGAACGCAAGTTGCTGACTAAACAAATAGATGTGGACAAGGCATTCACAAATAAATTCTTACCCAAATAATTTATTGCTTAATAATACAATCAACTCCATAAAAGGTTGTGCGGGATGACTGTCATAAAGCTGGATAATCTGACAAAATATTATGAGGTGGATGGCAAGAGGCTGACTGTGCTTGATGGGGTATCACTGTCCGTGGGGGAAGGGGAGTTCGTTAGTTTAATCGGCCCCAGCGGTTGTGGCAAAAGTACGCTGTTTAACATAATCTGCGGTTTGGTGAAGCCCGACGGCGGCAGAGTAGTATTGGGCGGGCGGGAAGGGGTAAGGCCACAGGATATTGTGTCCTATATGCCCCAAAAGGATTATCTGCTTCCCTGGCGCACAGTTTTGGACAACGTTATCCTGGCCCGGGAGGTTGCCGGGGTGAACCGGAATGAGGCAAAAAGTGAGGCGCGGGAGTTGATGCCCCTATTCGGCCTGACGGGGTTTGAGAATAGTTTCCCGTCTGAACTCTCGGGTGGCATGCGCCAGCGGGCGGCGCTTATGCGCACGGCGCTGGCCCGGCGTTCGGTCTGGCTGCTGGATGAGCCCTTTGGGGCATTGGACGCCATTACCAGGTCAAAAATGCAACAGTGGCTGCTGGAAGTCTGGAACAGTTTCAGGCAAACGGTTTTTTTCGTCACCCATGATATCGACGAGGCGCTGTTCCTGTCCGACCGGGTTTATGTACTTACCCCCAGGCCGTCCCGGGTGTCTTTGCACCTGGAAGTTGATTTGCCAAGGTCCCGAAGCGCTGAGATATTGACTGAGCCAAGGTTTTTGTTGCTTAAAAGGCGGGTTATGGATGTACTTGAATTATGAACGTATTGACAAACCGGTCTTAATTTGGCACCATATTTGTACCGAGGTGATAACACAATGAATATTAAAGAAGATATTAAGCCTATTTCTTATATTAAAGCCCATGCGGCTGAGATTCTGGAGCAAGTGAACGAGACCCACAGACCTGTCTATGTTACTCAAAACGGAGAGGCTAGGGCGGTTTTGTTGGATGCTGAATCCTACGAAAAAATGAAGAAGGCTATCGGTTTGTTAAAACTACTGGCCCAAGGGGAACGTGATATAGTCGATGAAAACGTTTTATCGCAGGAAGACTTTTTTTCGGCTATGGATCGTGACTTTGACAATATAAGACCATGACTAAAGGGACATATCAGGTCTTCTGGACACAAACTGCCCAGCAAGATTCAAAAAGAATAATTGAATACATAGCCGCTGACAGTGAAATTCAAGCAAGAAGAGTTTATCTTGCCATTAAACAAAAAGCTGATAACTTACGGCAAATGCCCCTACAGGAAAGAATTGTTCCGGAATTAATATATTATAGTATATTAACCTACAGGGAATTAATTAGCCCGCCCTGGCGAATTATTTATAAGACTGAAGAAAATAAAGTATGGGTGCTTGCAGTAATCGATGGAAGAAGAAATGTGGAGGACATATTGCTTGATAGGTTCATTTAGTTAGGCAATAATAGGGTCAGGCTTGCATTATTGCGTTTATTTAAAATGTATGCTTGATGATTATGATTGATACTGTCCTCTGAGCCATCGCTGATGTTTTTTCTGACAATCTCCTTGCTGATGTTAACAGTGGCTTTTAACACAATGGATTCGATTAGTGCAATTATACTGGCGAGCCATATTACCGTAAGTCCGGGCACACTTTCCCTCAGAACCACCAGCACCAAACCTGTTAACCCCAGGATGGTGCATGATTATTATTGATTTATTTTCAAATAAAAAGTCATTAATTTGTTCCATGTAACACCATCATGAGTAGAGCGCCCTCCGTACCGGGGGCGCTCTACTCATGATGGTGTTAAGCCACTGGAAGAGGCCCACACCAAGTCCCATCAGGCTGAGGAAAGGGCGAATCAAATGGATATTGTTTTTATTAATAACATACTTTACCATAAATTTACTTAATATGGTTAGTTTTTTAACTTCTTGGGTTTAGTATAGGGAATAGATGGGAGAGGGAGTATTAACTACAAAAAAATTTTTGGAGGTAAAAATTAATGATCACTGAGGAGATGGAGGCATTGAACGCCCATTTCGGCAGGATGACCCTGCCCGGAAGGGTAAAGTTGCTGTGGGTGATGAAAGAGTCCTTGCTGAAGACCCTGGGCGTGGGTTTTTATTACGGACTGGGGTCGGTCCGGCTGATCGGGGCCAACGAAATTGGGCCGGTCTTCACCATACGTACTGACCTGCAGGAATTATCCCTCCGCCCCATTTACATGTCCTTTGGTTTTATTAAGAGTTGCATTTTCTGTATTACCATAATTTGTTCAAGAACCAACATACGAGAGGAGTTGCCCTTGTGAGAGCGGAAGCATTTCAACCGATAGCCATTGTGGGTTACGGCTGTGTTTATCCCCCGGATGCCCACAATCCCGCCCAATACTGGCAAAACATCCTGAACGGTAAAAGCGGGATTATGCCCCCGCCACCCGAACGTTGGCGCTGGGAACTGTTTTATGCACCGGACCGTAAAATGGAAGATAAAACCTATTGCAAATTAGGGGGATTCCTGGAAAACTACGTCTTTCCCTACGCCCGGCACAAGCTTAGCCCTCAGGAGTTTCCGGGCTTTAACCGTACCCAGTTCATGATCCTGGATACCTTGCTGCAGGCGGCCGAGATGGCCGGGTACGGCAGGGAACACCTGCAAGGCCCGAAAACAGGCCTCTTTGTGGGAAACATGCTAGGAGATGAATTAATGTGTCATATTTCCTTTCAATTCAGGGCCCGGGAAATATGGCACTGGATCAGGAACTGCGGAGAATTCAATGCTTTGCCGGGGGAAGTCCGGGAGGCCATTGAAAAGGATTTCTTCAATGCAATCAGGGGAAAATATCCCATTTTTGATCAGGAGCATGCGGAAGCATTCTTCCAGGGTATCCTGGCCGGAGCCGTGGGCAGGTATTTCAACGCAAGTGGTGCAACCTGGGTATGCGACTCAGCCTGTGCCTCAGGCTTGCTGGTCATTGACATGGCCTCCCGGTATCTTCAGGACGGCAGTGTTGATCTGGCTCTGGTCTGTGGCGCCATGGGCAATATGAACGTTACCGGCAACGTCAGCTTTGCCAAAATAGGAGGTCTTTCGGGAAATCACTAGTGTCCCTCTCGACGCAAGGGCAGACGGTCTGATCCCCGGAGAAGGCGCCGGTGCGGTGATATTAAAGCGACTGGCAGATGCGGTGAGAGATATGCCACCTCTGAAGAGTTTTAACTGCCGCATGGGTTTTGTATACAGTTCTTTGGACGAACTGCAGCGCAAGATAAGGCTTGCCCTGCAATTACTGAAAAAAGAAGAAAAGGCCGGTTAAGTCTCCCGTTTTGGTGAGAGGGGTGAAAAGTGCGTGTCATTGTTTGCCATAGATCAGGAGAAATGTATAGCTTGCGGTCTGTGTGCTCAGATCTGCATTGAGGAGGTATTTGAATGTAATGAGAAAAACAAGCTACCCAGGATCGTTGATGAAGCAAAGTGCATCCGCTGCGGCCATTGTGCTGCCATATGTCCTGCGGAAGCCCTGAAGCATAATGACATGAACATGCAAAACTTTATTCCTGTTGAAAATTTAAGCATAGAACCTGAACAAATGGAACGTTTTCTGGGGGCAAAACGCTCTGTGAGGCATTACCGCAACAAAAAAGTGGGTAAAGAAGTTGTCGCGCAGTTGCTGAGGGTGGCTCAACTGGCGCCCAGTGACAATAACCGGCAGGAGCGGGAGTTTATTGTTGTAACCAATCCACATGTAATTGCCGAACTGGAGAAGGCAACGGTTGACTATTACAGGAAGTTGCTGGCGCTGATGAATCCTGTTATGCGTAAAATCAGTTATGTTTTTATGCCCCACGCCATCCGTGAACTGGAAAAAGTAATACCGGATTTTCAGGGCTTGCTCAGGCGCTCGCAAAAAGGCGAGCCGGCGGTTTTTCGCGGCGCTCCATGCATAATCTTTATACATGCCCTAAAAGGCAATGTGATGGCCAAAGATAACTGCCTCGCCGCACAACACTATATGATGCTCCAGGTCCAGGCCATGGGTTTGGGCACATGTATCATCGGATACGCCACCGCTGCTGCTTCCAGCCTGGCGAATATATTAAACGTACCTAAGAAAAACCAGATTATTTCGGCTATAACCCTGGGATACCCTTTCTACAACTTTAAAAGAACGGTGGACCGGAAGGAAAAAGACATTATGTGGTTTTAAAACTCATCATAAAACTGATTTGAGGTGTTATCTTGGACGTCCCATTTTCTCAATGGTATAAGGCCATAGAATACCGGCGGTCGCGGCGACAGTTTGTGCCACGGCCGTTGGAACCGGAATTGCGAGAGCGCATGTGTACCGTTTGTGACGAATTCAGACCATTCCCCGAAACGCGCGCCGTTTTAGTCAGCCAATCGCCTGATGGAGTTTTTAAGGGCTTACTGGGCCATTACGGTAGGATTAAGGGGGCAACTGCTTTCATCGCCTATATCGGCAATATGGATTGCCCGAATGTTCAGGAAAAACTCGGTTACATGGGAGAAGGGATCATACTGGAGGCCACCAGCCTCGGCCTGGCTACCTGCTGGGTAGGTGGTTTTTTTAAACCGGAGGTAGCTGCACAACTGGCCGGTTCAGCGGAGCAAGAAAAGGTATTGGCAGTAACGCCCATTGGCTATCCCAAAGCAGAATGGTCCATCGAAGAAAAGCTCATGACTGGTTTTGGCCGAAATCACCAGCGTAAACCCCTGGCTGAACTGATTGTAAATTCACCAGATACCCAATTTCCGATATGGGTGAAATCGGCTCTGGAAGCGGCCCGTCTGGCCCCTTCAGCGGTTAACCGCCAGCCATGGCGCTTTACCGTGTCTGCTGATGACATAACTATCTCGGTAGACAATCTGAAAGATACGTATCACATTTCAAAACGGCTGGATTGTGGGATCGCTATGCTTCATCTGGAGCTAGCCGCCTTTTGCAATGGCTTACGGGGAACGTGGGAATTTCTAGAAGCTCCAAAGGTGGCGCGTTATTATAGGGTCAGGCCCTTAACTTATTAACTTATAATTATAGACCAGAACACTTCCTGTTTAAAATCATATCGGGAGGTGTTTTTTTTCGAGCAAAGAGACTATGGGCTGTATAGTTTTAGAGTCTCATTTATTAAGGGGGTTATCACCATGCAGGGTGGTAACTCTTTTTTTAAATAAAATTCCTATATACCTAATATTTTACAATTATCTGTAATGCATTTAACAATTTATTATTAGAATGATTTCCAGGAGGTGATAGTTGTAATTTTATGGGCGAATTGTGGAAAACTAAAAAATCATTCTTGAAAATGCAAAGGAAGGTGGTAGTTTATGATTTCAGTTAAAACACTTAAGAAAAATGCCCTGTCTATGGTTCTTGCCGGCAGTCTTGTATTTGCTCAAACCTCCGGTATAGCAATGGCACAAGGATCGGTTGCTCCGGACAAGCCTATTGCAAAGAATATTATTGTTATGATCAGTGACGGATGCGGCTACAATCAAATCGATGCCGCGAACCTTTACCGGTATGGAAAAACCGGGGTTCAACCCTATGAGCATTTTCCTGTAAAGTATGGCATGAGTACCTATTCGGTTGGCAGCTACAATCCCCAGCAGGCCTGGGGCAGTTTTGATTATGTAAAGGAAGGCGCCACCGACTCTGCTGCGGCAGCCACTGCCATGTCCACCGGTTTTAAAACTTACGATGCTGCCATCGGCGTTGATAATGATAAACAACCCTTAAAAAATGTTCTCGAGCGGGCTGAGGAACTGGGTAAGGCAACAGGGGTCATTACCAGCGTACAATTTAGTCACGCCACCCCTGCAGGTTTTGTAGCACACAACGAAAGCCGCAACAATTATTCGGAAATTGCCAATGAAATGCTGCAAAAAAGTTCTACCGACGTGATTATGAGCGCCGGGCATCCCCTGTATGATAACGATGGTAAAAAGGCTTCCAAGACCAATTATAAATATGTGGGCGGAGAATCAACCTGGCAAGGGCTGCTGGATGGTTCCCTTCAAGTCGCTGATGCTGATGGTGACGGTAAAGCCGACCCCTGGACCCTTATTCAGGAACGTAAAGATTTTCAAAAGCTCATGTCCGGCGAGACTCCTACAAGGGTCTGCGGTGTAGCTCAGGTTGCATCTACATTACAGCAGTCTCGTAGTGGTGATGATAAGGCTAACCCTTATGTAGTGCCTCTTAACGAAACCGTACCCATGTTGGAAGAGATGACCAAAGGCGCTTTGAACGTATTAGATAATGACAAAGATGGATTTTTCCTGATGGTTGAGGGTGGCGCCATCGACTGGGCAGGTCATGCGAACCAGTCCGGACGTATGATCGAAGAAGAAAACGAATTCAACAAGTCCGTAGAAGCTGTCAATAATTGGGTTGAAAAGAACAGCAACTGGGGTGAAACCCTCCTCATCGTAACCGGCGACCATGAATGCGGTTATCTGACCGGCCCGGGATCCGGACAAGCAGCAGGTTCTCAACCGGTTTGGAACCCCCTGAAAAATAACGGTGCAGGTAACCTGCCGGGTATGCAGTGGAATAGCCCGGAGCATACCAACAGTCTCATCCCCTTCTTCGCCAAGGGCGATGCCGCAAGAATCTTCAAAAGCTATGCGGACGAAAAAGACCCTGTACGCGGTAGCTATATCGACAACACCGAGATTGCAAAAGTGATTTTTGACATCATGGAATAACAGTACCTGATAATTATATAGTACGATATGAGGAAGCTGTACGGAGTCAGTGAACGTACAGCTTCTTTATGTTAAAATATTACATGTAGAATTGCCTATTTCCTCCAACAAAGGAAGGAAAATTAATTAAAATATAGAAGTAAATGTTGTATATATCAGGGAGAAATGAATCTTGGAGAGGGCTGTTACTGTGGCTAAAGAAATACATGTTATCACCGGCGCGTTTGGTTACTCAGGTAAATATATCACAAAACGTTTGTTGGATGCCGATTGTGAAGTCAGAACACTTACGAATTCAATTAACCGGGCAAACCCCTTTGGAGATAAAGTGAAAGTATATCCGTATAACTTCGAATACCAAGATAGGCTTGTTGAATCAATGCAAGGGGCATCCGTTTTATACAACACCTATTGGGTGAGATTTAACCATGCGGATTTTAAACATGCAATTGCTGTTGAAAATACACTAAAACTATTTAATGCAGCCAAGAAAGCAGGAATTGAAAGAATAGTACATATCAGCATAACAAATCCATCTGAAGAATCTCATCTTGAATACTTCAGAGGAAAGGCAATGCTTGAAAAGGCGCTTATTGCTTCGGGAATGTCATATGCCATATTGCGTCCGGCAGTATTATTCGGCAAAGAAGATATCTTAATTAACAATATAGCCTGGTTAATAAGAAAGTTTCCTGTATTCGGAGTTTTTGGAGACGGTAATTATTGTTTGCAGCCTATATATGTGGATGACTTGGCTATGCTAGCCATTGAACAAGGTATGAAAAGAGAAAACGTGATTATTGATGCCATTGGGCCGGAAACTTTTACATACCTGGAACTTGTTCAGTGTATTGGGAAGATCATTGGCAGGCCGAAACCAATCATACATATTCCTGATTCTATCGGATACATCATGGGGTGGCTTGTTGGGAAGATGGTTGGGGATGTGGTTATTACCCGGGAAGAGATTGAGGGTCTTCAAGCTATTTTGCTTTATACTAATTCACCACCTGCAGGCAAAACCAGGTTGAGTGAATGGGTTAAGATGAATTCGAATATTTTGGGTGCAAAATATGCCAGTGAAATTGCAAGGAGAAAAAATAGAAAAAAATCTTATGATAAGCTGTAAGTTTTTTTCGAAAAACAATGTGTAAATGATAAATAATATGCAGTTAGTTTGAGGAGGTTATATTATGCCGCTTGTCAAAGTTGAGCTACTTAAAGGGAAAAGTGCGGAATATAAAAAAGCTGTATTAGACGGAATACATTCCGCTTTGGTAGAGGCTTATAAGATTCCTGATTATGATAGGAACCAGCGACTCTACGAATTGGAAAGGGACAACTTCGAGTTGCCCAATACGAAAACAGAACAATATACCTTTATTGAGATAACGGCATTTAAAGGAAGAAGCTTGGAGGCTAAAAAGAACCTTTACTCAGGCTACCGTAAGGCACATGAACAAAGAGCATGCTGAAATTTCCGAATAAGAACATCGTTGTAATGGCGGGGTTCTTTTTTTGCAGTTTTTTCCGGGGTTGCGCATTTTTCGGAATGCAAAAGAAAAAAGGACGTAAACATGACCTTTAATCACTGGCAGGTTAAAACAATAAGCGCATAGAATTATTGAATTGCTACTAAGAACAGATGAAGAAAAATGTTTTTCAGAGGCGGGTTTTATAATGACAAGCGATAGTATAACGTCTTTTACTATAGATATCTTACAACCAGTTTTAGATAGTATTTCGAATTTAGAGAATATATGGTTAACTAGAGTCAGAAGCATATAGACTATTGAAGGAATACGCACCAAGTAACAATTACGCTTACCAATCCATTGACATGCCCGTCATTGCTGGAAATAATACATCTTCTTTACATGCACAAAAATTAATTATTGATGCAGAGAAATTTATTAATAATAATTTTAACAAACCTATTGATTTGCACAGCGTAGCTGATTTTATACATCTCAACCCTACCTACTTTTCCCACCTTTTCAGGCAAGTTACGGGATATACATTTAAAAAATATTTGACCCAGCTAAGGATAGAGAAAGCAATAGAACTGCTATCAGAATCATCGCTAACTGTAACTGAAATATCAAAACAAGTCGGCTACGATGACAGTAATTACTTTAGCCGGGCTTTTAAAAAAGTGACCGGTTTCCCGCCGAGCCATTATAATAAACTAAAATAAATCCAGATAAAACTAAAATAATAACAGAGACTATGTGGCATTTTGCAGTATACAATAATGCCACATATTTTTTTCTGAAAAGAGGGAGTGGTAATGAAAAAACATCTTTTAGTGATAGAAAAGTTAGCCCCTTCATGGTTTGCATGCGTTATGGGTACAGGTATAGTTGCCATAACCAGTTTTTATTATAGCCAGAATTTTCTTTGGCTTAGAAATTTATCAACTTTACTTTGGATATTAAATGTGCTTTTATTTGCATTATTAATTATTCCGTGGACATTAAGATTGTTTATTTATCGGGAAAAAGCATTATCTGATTTAAGGGAACCAACTACAGGCCAGTTTTATGCCACTATGCCGATTTCTTGCCTGGTGCTTGCTGCAGATTTTCTTATTATCGGAACACATAGTATGGATATAAATTTGGCAATTGGATTAGCCAAAGGACTCTGGATTCTTGGCACATTAATAGCCGTATTATTTGCAGTAATAATTCCTATGCAAAACATTTTAAACCCGGATGTTAGGGTGGAAAACATTAGTCCTGCCTGGTTCATGCCACCAGTCGGTCTGATTGTTATACCCATTTCTGGAGCAAAACTGATTCCATATTGGCCTGATAGTTGGCAACAGATTATGTTAATTCTCAATTATGTTTTTTGGGGCAGTGGCTTTTTTTTATTTCTTTTTATTGAAGCAATATGTATTTATCGCTTTATCTGTCGGCCACCCCTTCCTGGCCACTTGGCTCCTACTATTTGGATAAACATAGGGCCAATCGGTGCTGGTACTATTGCTCTTATAAACCTTAGTTATGCCAGTACACCCTTTTTAGGTGAAAGTGTTGTTCCAGTTCTTAATTTGTTCGCTATATTCTTTTGGGGTTTTGGTTTCTGGTGGATTATCAATGCCGTTTTATTAACTATATTTTATTTTAAGCAAAATAATTTACCTTTTTCCTTATCATGGTGGGCATTTACCTTTCCACTGGGTGCTTATACTGGAGCCACATATCTTATAGCTTCTTTTGTAAAGTCACCAGCAGTCAATATATATGGTTTTTGTTGTTATCTTCTTTTGCTTTTTGTCTGGCTCTGTGTTTTTGTGCGAACTATTATTGGAGTGGGGAGAATGGAATTTTTTAAGTAAAATATCCCCGGGCTGACGAGCTGGATAGTATCCTATATTCAAATGGTTAATAATATGCATGGACGGGCTGTATGGCGGTAGCCTTTGGTTGCGCAACACGCTGCAGCCATGCTAAAAGCCCGGTTGACAACTACGGGTGGAACCGCAGCAGCCAGACCGGGCATGCAATGCCCCGGTATATCGGGGCTTTATATCTGATATTTGTTTGTTTTTCCTCTGTAAGTTGTATTGACAGCGGCATGCCTTAGTCTTTTCTTTAAATAACTTACGGAAGCAACTATTACCAAAGCAAGGGATATCCCTATAATGTAGTCCATGCGCTTCATCACTTCCTTCCTAGGTTGATTGTACACTACTTGCTTGGTCAGTTAAATGTTATTTTCAGGTATTGTGACTCCTTTGATTACGATCTCCCGTGCGATTGCCCTGGTTCATATTTCCGCGCGATTATATAGATTGCCAGTGCTGTGGCTCCAACCAGCCCCGCAATGTAAGGAGTAACAATGTAGTCTCTGGGAACCGACGCATACAGGCCGATATAGCCAAAGGCTATAAAAATAATAGCGGATGCCCACTTGACAATTCTTTCGGGAATTTTTTTGCCTGCTACCACGCCAATGTATATGCCAAGGGCGTCGGCAATGAGCATTCCTGTGGTCGTTCCCATTAATGTAGCCAAAGGGGCATTATACTTTGCCGCCAAGGCGATGGTGGCAAGCTGGGTCTTGTCCCCCATTTCCGCAAAGAAGAATGCTATGCTCACGGTTACTACAGGACCCCAAACAGCTTTTCTTTTATCCTCTCCGTTCAGACTGTCTCCCCGGATTGTCCATAAACCGAACAAAATGAAGGAGCCCGAGGCAATCATCTGAATAACACCCATATTAAGGGTCGTTCCCAGATAATTACCCACCGCCACCGCGAGAGCATGATTTAGTACGGTGGCCAAAAACACTCCAATCAATACGGATTTGGCCGGAAACCGGGTGGCCATAGCCATTGCCAGCAACTGGGTTTTGTCTCCCATTTCTGCCAGCACCACCATTAAAGCCGCACCCAAGAACACAAGCATGATACCAACCCTCCTTAAATATAAAACGAGACTTTTAACATAACCCCAAAAAGGGCTATGTTAAAAGTCTCGCTAATTGGTATGTTCATACCAACGATGAAGCCAGGCCTAAGCCAGTATGTTGACTTCATCTGCGTATAGCCAGCTACTCCCTTTTAACAAAAATGTTAAATTGTTTGAACTGTTAATAATTCTATTTAATATTTTGGGTCAAGTCAATAAATATTTTATGCTATGTTGCCGTGGGTTGAAAAAGCTCACCTATATGAGGAGCTTTGTGGTGCGGTGGTGGTGGAGAATTAGCCAATAAACG
>Ga0209347_1000527_pt1 | contig 93309 bp, 86 predicted proteins | sample AutmiccommuBRH23_FD_187382 | JGI IMG/M metagenome (GOLD analysis project Ga0209347, IMG submission 187382) | Deep subsurface microbial communities from Mt. Terri, Switzerland - Autotrophic microbial communities BRH/23 (SPAdes) (version 2) | ecosystem: Environmental > Aquatic > Deep subsurface >...
AGACCGGCCCCGGCAACTGCCGCGCCGCGGCCTCGGCCTGTCCAATCTCGGTGATCGCCACGCCCGCCGCCACCGGCGCCCCAAAACCCTTGAGAACTTGCTTGGCCTGATATTCGTGGATGTTCATCGGTCGTCCTCGGCGCGGAGGGGAAAAGGAACGGGCCGCTCAATGGCGGCCCGGCAAAATCACTTCAGCTTCGGCGCGATTTCCGCGCAGGCTTCCATCAGGCCCTTCACCGCGGCGACGGACTTCTCGAACTGCGCCTTTTCGTCACTGGCGAGGTCGATCTCGATGACCCGCTCGATACCGTCGGCGCCGATCACGCAGGGCACGCCCACATACATGTCCTTGAGGCCGTACTCGCCCTTGAGATTCGCCGCGCAGGGCAGCACCCGCTTCTTGTCCTTGAGGTAGGATTCGGCCATCTGGATCGCCGAGGCGGCCGGGGCGTAATAGGCCGAGCCGGTCTTCAACAGGCCGACGATCTCGGCGCCGCCGTCGCGGGTGCGCTGGACGATCTCCTCCAGCCGCTCCTTCGAGCACCAGCCCATCTTGACGAGATCGGTGAGCGGAATGCCCGCGACCGTCGAATAGCGGGTGAGCGGCACCATCGTATCGCCGTGACCGCCGAGCACGAAGGCGGTGACGTCCTCGACCGAGACCTTGAATTCCTCGGCGAGGAAGGTGCGGAAGCGGGCGGAGTCGAGCACGCCGGCCATGCCGACGACCTTGGCCTTGGGCAGGCCGGAGAATTTCTGCAGCGCCCAGACCATCGCGTCGAGCGGGTTGGTGATACAGATTACGAAGGCGTTGGGGGCGTATTTGGCGATGCCGGCGCCGACCTGCTCCATGACCTTCAGATTGATGCCCAGCAGATCGTCGCGGCTCATGCCCGGCTTGCGCGGCACGCCGGCCGTGACGATGCACACATCCGCGCCCTCGATGGCGGCATAGTCGTTGGCGCCGGAAAGGCGGGCGTCGAAGCCTTCAACCGGACCGGACTGGGAGATGTCGAGGGCCTTGCCCTGCGGCGTGCCCTCGGCGATGTCGAACATGACGACGTCGCCGAGGTCCTTCAGGCTCGCCAGATGTGCGAGCGTGCCGCCGATCATGCCGGAACCGATAAGTGCGATCTTCGAACGGGCCAAGGCCACTTTCCTCCTGCTACCGGCCGGCTTCGGCCTCAGACCGGGAGCGGACCGCTGGTTGTGCGCGGATCGGGCAAAAAGAGCCCTCGCTCCGTTCGCCGAATCCGTCGTCGCGGGGAGCCGCAACAGCACATCCGGCTGAGTGCGAGGCCAAAAAGCCCCTCGACGGTACCCCCGTTGCGGCTGCGCAATAGACCGGGCCGCGCGCGGATGCAACCATGGCAATTGGGCCCTAGCGAATTCAATCGGTTATAATAATCGGGTGTTACGTAAAAGTAAGAATACGAGATGATCCCGATCATTGGGGCCGTCGCTCATTAGCGCTTCGTTAGCCCTCTTCGACCGTTGCCGGTCACTGCAAGGATCAAAATCGGTCCGCCAAACGTAACTGCCGTGGATCAACGATTGGCATCGCGCCGTCCGATCCGGGATCGTACCGGCTCCTGACCGGCTCGACCGCCAGACGAGGATGCCGAATGTACTTAACTGTGAACCTGATCATCGATCTGGCGAACGATGTCGGCCTGCTGGCCCTCGTCGCCATAAGCTACGGAGCCCTTCGCCGCGCCCGTTGGCCCGGCGGCACGCAGGCGGTGGCCCTGGGGCTTGTCTTCGGGGCCGCGGCGATCGCCACGATGCTGCACGCGTCCATTCCCTTGCCGGGGATCATGGTCGATGCGAGAATTATCGTGGTCGCGCTGGCCGCCGCCTTCGGTGGGCCGTTGACCGCGACGATCGCCGCCGCCGCCGCCGGTCTTTACCGCATCGCCGTTGGCGGGGCGGGAACGGGCATGGGTCTCGCCGTTCTTGGCTTCGGGGTCGTCGCCGGTCTGCTCTGGCGGCACACTTGGCGCCGGCGCGGCCATACCAGCCTCGCGAGCCTGTTCTTCCTCGGTTTGACGATCTCCTGCCAGGCCCTGCTCCTGCCATTGCTCCCGATCCAGGCCTCCGCGACCACCATCGGCCTATCGGTCGCCGCGCTCATGGCCTCCTGCATCCTCGCCACCCTCCTTCTCGGCGCGCTGATGCGCCGTGAGGATAGCCTGATCGCGCGGGAAGAATCCCTGCTCATGGATGCCTTCACCGATCCGTTGACCGGGCTTGCCAACCGACGGGCGTTCGACCAGCGGCTTGAGGAATGGACCACGGGGCACCCGCTACAACCATTTGCGCTGATGATGATCGACGTCGATCACTTCAAGACGATCAACGACCGGTTTGGCCACGATTGCGGCGATCGGGCGCTTGCCGCCGTGGGTGATGTGCTGAAGCGCCTCGAAAGCGAAAAGGATGTGGTGGCGCGATACGGTGGCGAGGAGTTCGCGGTTCTGCTTTGGAATTGCGATCTGCCGGCCGCGATGCGCCGCGCGGAGCATCTGCGGCGTCTCATCGCCGCGAAGCACTTCGGGGAGATCGACGACGACGCTCCCCTGACGGTCAGCATCGGTGTCAGCCAGACCGACCGCTGCGGCAGTCCCGGGTCGGTCCGGCGTGACGCAGATGCCGCCCTCTATCGGGCAAAGGCCGCCGGCCGAAATTGCGTCGTCGCGGCCCGAAAGCCGCGGGCTGCCCGGCCGCGCGATGGAGCTGGCACCCGTCCATCGGAACCGGTCGCGGCCTGGGCCGAGATGTCCCAGCGGCCGGCAGGCGAGTTCCAACGCGAACCCCATCAACTAGCGCTTTAACCGGAGGCGCCGGACGTCCGGGCCAGGTATTCATCCGAACGCATCTCGACCAGCCGGGAGACGGCGCGGTCGAACTCGAAAGCGACGGTGCCCGAGTTGCCGCGATAGAGCCGATCCGCCGGCGCCTCGGCCGACATCACCAGCCGGCGACCGGAATCATACAGCGCGTCGACGAGAGTGATGAAGCGCTTGGCCTCGTTGCGTTCGGCCTGGTCCATCACCGGAACCCGGTCCAGCATCACCGTGTGGAAGCGCCGGGCGATCGCGAGATAATCCTGCGCACCGAGCGGGCGCTTCAACAGATCGTCATAGGAAAAACGCGCCGCGCCGTTGCCGGCGCGTGGCACCTTTACCGAGCGCCCCTTCACCGACAGCGACGCGACGCCCACCTTGGCGCCGTCGAGAAGCGTCAGCCAGATCGCGTCCATCCGGGCCTCGGTGGTCGGATCGAGCGGCGCCAGATAGACGTCGTCATGGCCGATCGTGGCAAGCCGGTAGTCTTCCGCGCCGTCGAGCGCGACGATATCGGTATGGGCTTTGAGAATGTCGATGAAGGGCAGGAACAGCGGCCGGTTGAGACCGTCGCGATAGAGATCGTCGGGCGCGACATTGGACGTCGCGACGAGCACCACGCCGCGCTCGAACAACGCCTTGAACAGCCGCGACAGGATCATCGCGTCGGCAATGTCGGTCACCGCGAATTCGTCGAAGCACAGCAGTCGGGCATCCCCGGCGATCTGGCCGGCAACCGGGCCGATCGGGTCGTCGCCGCTGGCCGTGCCGGCCTTCACCGCCTTGCGATGGGCGCCGATGCGCTCATGAACGTCGCCCATGAAGGCGTGGAAATGCACGCGGCGTTTCGCCGAGACCGAACTCTGGCGAAAGAACATGTCCATCAGCATGGTCTTGCCGCGGCCGACATCGCCATGGATGTAGACGCCGCGGATCGGGTCGGCTTCGCGCTTCTTGCCGAACAGCCAGCCGAGGGCGCTCTTTTTCGAGGCGACGGTGGCGGCCGAGAGCGTCTGGTCGATGTGGTCGAGCCGGTCGGCAAGCGCTCTTTGGCCGGGGTCCGCCTCGATCTCCTGGATGGCGATCAAATGCTCCAGTGCCGAGCGGACAGGTCCTTGCGCCTTCCTGTCGTCGCGCGTGGCGGTGCTCGGCATCGTTCCTCGAAGGGTGGTTGGGAAAGCTGGCGACAGGCCGGGTCCGCCGCATCCCGCGCCAAAATCACGGCAAGGCTCGCGGACGAGCCGCAGAGCCGGGCATTTTCCAAGGCGTGGCCGGACAGCGCGGCGAGCGATGCTGTCCGGCTCCGGTTCCTACCGGTAGAGGCTGATCTGCTGCCCGCTCTTGGTGCGGCCCTCGTAGCGCGATCCGCCGGAGGAGTTGAGATTGGCGACATTGGAGCCGCCGGAATCCTTCAGCACCACCTGGTTGCCGGAGACGTCCCAGGCACTGACGTCGGCGACCGCGCCGGGGCAGCCGCGCGAGGCGGCCCGATAGCCGCCGGTCCACTTGGTCAGCGACAGGATGATCTGGCAGTTGCCGCCCGTCGTCGTCACCTTGTAGGCGCCGAGCACGGAGTTGCGCGAGATCGGCCCGCTGCTGGCGGACGCCACCTTGGTCTCCTGACTTGCCGAATTGTCCGAAGACGCATTTTGGCCGGTCTGGTCCGTCTCGTTGGCCGTCACGTCGGTTTCGTTTTCGAAGGACGAACTCTGCGACGTCGACGGTGCCGGCGGTGGCGGCGGTGGCGGCAGCTGCCGGGCCGCGACCCGCTGCCGGGGTGCCGGCGTCAGCGGCGCCGGCCCACTGCTCTCGAAGGACGGCATCGATCGCGAACAGCCTGCCGCCAGGAGCAGCGTAACGAGAACGGCTCCCGTTCTGGTCCAATTGGTCATGAGATTACCCCGTGCATGTCTGGTCCCTTGCGGTCCCGGGCCGACACGCCCAAGACATTCCCTGTCATAAAGCGGACCACTGCCACGCTTCGCAAGGCGCAATTGTGTCGAAATGCAACAGAAACTCCAGCCTGTGACCCGCAATCCACGAAAACCGACCTCGAACCGCCGCTTCGGCGATGCAGCGGCCGGCTTGATCAGGCCGCGTCGGCCAGCGCGCGGGAAAAATCCCCGGTTTCCGGGTTCATCGCCCACAGTTCGCCGGACCGGATGTCGACCCAGGCCCCGTGCAGCGACAGTTTACCCTGCTTTTCCAGATTCTCGACCATGGGAAACGTCCGTAAATTGGCGATCGAATAGCGGATGGCGATGCGCTCCAGCGCCGCCTGCCGCTCGTTCGCGGTCATGTGGTCGTTGGCGCCAACCGCCCGCGTAACCGGATCGAGCAGGCTCATCCACTTGCCGATGAAATCGCCTGGAGACAGTGGCTCTGCTGCCGGCGACAGCGCGGCGTGAATGCCGCCGCAGCCGCCATGGCCGAGCACCACCACATGCTCCACCTTGAGCGCGTGCAGGGCGAATTCCAGCGCAGCCGAGGTTGCGTGAAATTCGCCGTCCGGCTCGTAGGGCGGAACCAGATTTGCGACGTTGCGCACGACAAAGATCTCGCCCGGCGCGGTGTCGAAGATCGTCTCAGGCGCGGCGCGGGAATCGCAGCAGGCGATGACCATCGTTTTCGGGCTCTGTCCGACCTCGGCGAGCTGTCGCAGGCGCTGGCGCTCCTGCGGCAGCCGCTTGTCGACGAAGGCGCGATAGCCATTGAGAAGGTGGTCGGGAAGAAATTTCGTCATGTTGCGATCAGTAGCGATTCGCTGCGGCGCAATCAATTGCCCTGTGGTCGTCCGCATTCGGCCCGATCGTCACACCGATCAAGCCCGGCGATCGCCGCCTGGATAGGCCAGGCGGCGGGTCTGGACCATTGCCATCGGATGCCTGAGGCTATCGCTGTCGGTTTCGAGCGTCAGTTCATCGGCACCGCGCTTCGTCGTACGGGCAAGGATCTCGAACACGGTCGCCGTGGTGGTCTGCAGGGCCTTTTCCTCGGGGACGCCGGCAAGCACGCGGGCCAGATACACCGCCGCCGTGAGATCCCCGAGGCCATGCGGCGGGTTCTCGATGATCCGGTGCTCTGCGAGCATCGCCTGGAAATCGCGCACCAGCAGATTACCGATCCCGCCGCGCAGCATCGCAAACGCCGAGGTGACGATGACGGTCGGCGGCCCGAGCGCGCTCGCCGCCTCGATCAGATGGGCATTGTCGGTCAATTCGAGGCCGCTGAGGAACTCCAGCTCGTAGCGATTGGGCGTCGCGATGTCGGCAAGCGGGATCAACCGATCGCGGATCGCCGCGAGCGTCGCTTGCGGTTGATACATCCGGCCGCCATCGCCGATCACCGGATCGCAGATATAGATCGCCTTCGGATTGGCGCGCTTGACGGCCTCGACCAGCCGCGCGGTGGGCGCGATCTGATCGTCGGCGCCGAAATAGCCGGTGAGGATGGCGCCGACCTCACCCAGCCAGGGCGAGCCGGCCAGATCGTCCATCAGGTCCGAGAATTCGGCGCCGGGCGGCACGATGCGGGTCGCCGGTCCGTGGCCCGGATGCCAGGGCAGCGTCACGGTCGGAACCGACCACACCGGGAAGCCGAGGGTTTCCAGCGCGAACACCGCCGCGCGGTTGCCGACGGTGCCGCGCGCCACATGGCTCGACACCGAAATAACGGCCGGCCGGTCACTCTGCTGAATGGACTTGGCTATCGGCATGGGGCGGCCGGTCAATCGCTTGCGAGCTGGATGGCGAGAAGGACGGCGAAGACGATGAAGCCGACGACCGCGGCAAGACGTCCGATGCGCGTGCCGATCACCTCGATCCGATCGGCCGGATCGGCGTCGCGCGCCATGAAATGATCGCGCGTCCTGAACAGCATCGCCTCGGTGTGGCCGCCGACCTGCGGCTCGGTCTCTTGCCGCACGCGTTCGAGGATGGCTTTCGCCTCGCGCTGGCGCTCGTCGTCGGGATGATGGCCGGTCATGCGAAATCTCTGTCCGAAAAGCCCGAAGAGAGCAACCTTGGACGCGTCATTCGACTTCTTGAAAGCACGAAGATGGTCTACATAAACGCCGACGGGCCGCGCCGCCCATGACCGGAGACCTACCATGCCGTCACTTGCCGCCGTTCTTCCGCCACGCGCCCGACCACTCGTGACCGCCTTCGTGTTGGCGATCGTGGCGCCGCTGCTGTCGGCCTGCGGGATCAACGCGATCCCGACCTATGAGGAGCAGGCGAAGGCCACTTGGGCACAGGTCGAGAACCAGTATCAGCGCCGCGCCGACCTGATCCCCAACCTCATCGAGACAGTAAAAGGCTTCGCCGCGCAGGAACGCGAGGTGCTGACCGCCGTTGTCGAGGCGCGCGCCAAGGCAACGCAGACGCAGATCAACGCCGATCAGCTGACCGACCCGGCCGCCATCCAGAAGTTCCAGGCAGCCCAGGACCAGCTCTCCGGCGCGCTGTCGCGCCTGCTGGTTACGGTCGAACGCTATCCCGACCTGAAATCCAACCAGAACTTCCTGGCGCTGCAAAGCCAGCTGGAAGGCACCGAAAACCGCATATCGGTGGCCCGCCGCGACTATATCGACGCGGTCCGCGTCTACAACACCGAGCTGAAGACCATTCCCGGTCGCTGGATCGCCGCGCTGTTCTATCCGGAGGCGAAGGAAATGCAGGCCTTCACCGCGACCGCCGGCGCCGAGACGCCGCCCAAGGTCGATTTCGGCAAGTGAGGAGCACGCCAAGATGGCGATGATGCCGCGGCCCGATATTCTCGCCACCCGGCCTTGGCCAATGACTGGCCGAGTCACGCCGCGGACCCGTGGCGCCGCCGCGTGGCTGCTCCTCGCGATGGCTCTGTGGCTGGCGGGCATGGCTCCCTCGACGGCGCAGGACTTCCCGGCGTTGACCGGCCGCGTGGTCGACACCGCCGATCTGCTCGATCCGGGCATGGAGGCGGCGCTGACCGACAAGTTGGCCGCCTTCGAGGCGCAATCGAGCGACCAGGTCGTGGTGGCAACGGTTCCCGATCTTCAGGGTGCCGAGATCGCCGATTACGCCAATCGGCTGGCGCGGCAATGGGCGATCGGCCAGAAGGACGAGGACAACGGCGTCCTGCTGCTGGTCAGCCGCGACGACCGCAAGGTGCGGATCGAGGTCGGTTACGGCCTCGAGGGCACCCTGACCGACGCGCTGTCGACGCTGGTCATCCAGAACGACATCCTGCCGGCCTTTCGCAGCGGCGACTATCCGGCCGGCATCGCAAAGGGGGTCGACGGCATCCTGCAGGTCCTGTCGGGCGACGCGGCCGAGCTGGAAGCCCGCGCCAAACGCAATGAATCCTGGTCCGGCGGCGAGGTGTCGGATTGGCTGTTCGCGCTGTTCTTCATCGGCGTCTGGGTGTTCGTGATCGGCAGTTTCGTGATGACCAATCTCGCCCGCCGGCACGGCCGCAAGGTCGGCAAGAACCGCTATCGCTGGCTCGGGATGATCTGGGCGCTGAACGCCGCGGGGTCGTCGCGGCGGAAGGGGCGCGGCGGCTTTTCGGGTGGCGGATTCTCCGGCGGCGGCGGCTTTTCCGGCGGCGGTGGATCGTTTGGCGGCGGCGGCTCGTCGGGGAGCTGGTAGAAATGGCGCATCTGACTTTCACCGAATCCGACCATGCCCGCATCGCCGCGGCGATCAGTGCCGCGGAAGCGAACACCACCGGCGAGATCTACGCGGTTTTCGCGCGCACCAGCGATGCCTATGTCTTCGTTCCGGCAACCATCGCGCTCGCCCTGTCGCTGGTCGCCGCGCTGCTGGCAGCGCTGTTCGCGCCGCTAGCCGGCTTTGCGATCTCGGGCCTGGCGCTGGTGACGAGCCAGCTCGCCGCGACCCTCGCTCTGCTGGCGCTGTTCGCGCTCGTACCCCGGCTTCGCATGGTGTTCGTGCCGCGTGCCGTTGCCGAGGACCGCGCCCATCGCATGGCGCTGTCGCAATTCTTCGCCCACAACATTCACACGACCGTCGGGCGCACCGGCGTTCTCGTCTTCGTCTCCGAAGCCGAGCGCTATGCCGAGATCGTCGCCGATGCGGAGATCGCCGCCAAGGTGCCGCAGGAGGCCTGGGACGCCATCGTCGCCGACCTTATCGTCGCCGCGCGGGACAACCGGCTGGCGGAGGGCTATGTCCAGGCCGTTACCGCCGCCGGCGCGATCCTGACGGCGCATTTTCCCGGCGACCATGCCAATCCGAACGAGATCGACGACCGGCTGGTGGAGATCTGAAGAGAAATGTGGGCGGCCTCACTGGTAAACCGAACGCGACGATTTTGTCTCGGAACGTACGTCTGAATCGGGTGATAAGCACGCGTTCGCCCTGCACGGGGTGAATGGCCACGATTCCGGACTGAGCGGACGTGGATGTGGATCACCACTTAAGGTTGTCACACGACGTCATTGGCAAAGTGACGTAACCAGACCTCCGTTCGAGCTTTGTCGCGCGCTTCATAGTCCCGGATAGCGCGCTGGAGATCGCCGAGAACCCCGTTTTCTCTGTCCTCCCCGATCTCGGTCAACCGCATCGTGTACCACGCGGTTATCCCGCCCTCTGGCGCACAGGCGAATCTGGGAAAGGCCGGCTCAGGTTTCTGATCCGCTTTCCAGAGGTCGGGAAGTGACGGCTCAAGGACAAGCGCGCGGGCAAGTCCGACGATATCGATCGCACCGCTGGCCACCGCGTCTTCGGCCTGCGCACGTGTCTTGAAACCGCCCGTCAGCATCAACGGCTTGCTCGTCACCGCGCGGGCGCGCTTGGCGAATTTCAAGAAGTAGGGTCCGCCTCCAGCACCGTCGGAAGCGGACTTTGCTCCTGGAAAGTAAGTCCCGCCGCTCATGTCGATCAGGTCGACCGAAGATCGGTCCAGCGCCGCCACGACTTCGAGCGCGTCGTCCTCATCAAGGCCGCCCTCGAGCTGGTCGGAGGAATTGAGTTTCACAGCGATGGGAAAATCCCGCCCGACAGCGGCACGGGTTGCATCAACGGCTTCCAGCAGAAGCCGCATACGGTTGGCGATGGCCCCTCCGTATTCGTCACTCCGCTTGTTGAACAATGGCGACAGGAACTGACTGAGCAGAAATCCGTGCGCCGCATGAATCTGCACTCCCCCGAAACCAGCCTGCCGCGCCAGACGGGCTGTCCTCGCAAACTCAAAGGGCAGTCGATGAATCTCTTCAATTGACAATTCCCCGCAGCGCAGACCCCGCAGATTGAGGGCGCTCGGACCTTTGGGCGCACTGGTGGGCGCGTAAGCAAGCGCCCCAGCGTGACCAAGTTGCAGCCAGAGCTCAGCGCCGTTTTCGCCGCCCTGTTGGGCAAGTTCCCGGAAACCGTCGAGGTCGGACGTCTCGTTGAGCACCAAATTGCCGGGCTTCTCGGCATAAGCAGCGTTGCCTTGCACCTCGCCAATGATGGATACGGCCAGTCCACCTACCGCCCAACGCTGATACAGCCTGATCTGTTCGACTGTCGGGTGGCCGGTTCCGTCACCCAGGGAATCCGACATCGCCGATTTCGCAATCCGGTTCTTCAGGGTCACTCCACAGGGCAGTTTGAACGGCTCGAACAGAAATCCACGTTGTTCCATATGAACTTTCACAAACAAATTTTTCGGCTTCAATCTACATCCACGAAAATTCACGCCCCCGCTACAGGACCTCAAGTTTGGGCTCGAAGCGGCCATTCATTGAAATATTGACGAACGTGGCTTCGAGTCTCGCATGATCCCGAAACGAAAACTGGCAGTTTCAGGTCTACCGGATCGACGGCATGTAAAACACCCACGCCACTGCCCCCTCACCGCGCCATGCCATGATACGCGGCGTTCGGCTTCATGTCCGTCGCCGAAGCAACCCGGTTCGACATGGCGAAGAACGCCGTCACCGAAGCAATGTCGAAGATCGCCCGGTTGGAATAACCGACGTCGCGCAGCGCCTGCCGGTCCGCCTCGATAATCGTGTCCGGCCGCTCGGTCAGCTTGACGACGAAGTCCAGCATCGCCGTTCGCTTGGCGTCGAGCCCGGCCGCGCGCCAGTTCTGCGCGATCGTCTCGCCGAAGTTCGCGTCACCCGAAAGCTGCCGGACGGCGGCGCCGTGCGCCGTCAGGCAATAGTGGCAGTGGTTGATCGCGGAAACGACGACCGCGATGATCTCGCGGTCGAGCTTGTCGATCTCGCTCTCGCCTAGCATCAGTTCGTTGTAGAAGGTCGAGAACGCCTCGAGCTTTTTCTCGTCGAAGGCGTAGGCGATCAGCACGTTCGGCACGAGACCCAGCTTCTCCTCGCATTTGGCGAAATAGGTTTTCGTGCGCTCCGACAATGGTTCGGCGGCGCCGAGATCGAGCGCGGTAACCGCGCAGTCATCATGCTTGGTCATGCTTCCTCCGAAAAACGCCCAGCGGGCGGCATGCACGGCGAAACGTCGCAGATCGCCCGCGTTCCCCTATGATAGGGTTCTGTAGACCACAGGCGACGCCGAAAGGGATGGCGATCATGGACCATCACGATACGAGCAAATCCGCGATCCTCAGCGCCGTCGAGGCAGTGATCGGCGGCGGTCGGCCGGAGGCGGTTCTTGCGCCGCTCCTGTTCGCCCGTCCGCCCGCCGAGGATCTCGCCGCCTTCAAGCCGGAGGCCCTCGCGGCCGCCGCACGGGCCGGCATCGCCGCGCTCGATGCCCATCGCCGGGGCCGGTTCGTCGTGGCGATCGAACGACCGGAAGCATTTCTGCACGGCGACGAGCCGCAGGACCTGGTCACCGTGGTCAGCGACGACATGGCGTTCCTGTTCGATTCCGTGACCGCCGAGATCGCCGAGACCGCGCCGGCGATCCACTACATTTCCCATCCGATTCTGGACGTCGTGCGGGGCGCTGACGGAGAGATCAACAGCTTTTCCGCGTCGCATGCGAGCGACGAGACCCAGGCGGAACCGGACCGCACCAGCCTCATCCAGTTCGCCATCGATCCCATCGGCGACGATGCCGCGCCGGCGTTGCGCGCACGCCTGGAGGCAATCCTGACCCAGGTCGCGCAGGCCAATGCCGATTTCGGCGCCATGCGCGATCGCGTCAGCGACGCGGTCGACGGGCTGCGCCAGCGGGCCGGCGGCCTCGCTTCTGACGGCACCCGGATCATCGTGGAGGAATCGGCCAATCTGCTCGAGTGGCTGCGCGACGACAATTTCATCTTTCTCGGCTGCCGCGAATACGACTATCTCGGCGATGCCGAGGGCGAGGCGCTGGAGCGACGCGAAGACGCCGGGCTCGGCATCCTCGCCGATCCCCGCCTCCGCATTCTCGGGCGGGACGGCCGGTCGATGACGACCACACCGGAGATTCGCGCTTTCCTGAAAGCCCCGAACCCGCTGATCGTCACCAAGGCCAATGCCCGCTCGATCGTTCACCGTCGGACCTACATGGATTATGTCGGCGTCAAGCAATATGACGCCGCCGGCAACTTCACCGGCGAATTGCGCATCGTCGGCCTGTTCACGTCGAGCGCCTATACCCAGTCGATTCTCACCATCCCCTATCTCCGCCTGAAGGCAGAGACAGTCATCAGCCGGTCGGGGCTTCGTCCGGGATCCCATTCCGCCAAGGCCCTTCTCAACGCGCTGGAGTCCTATTCGCGCGACGAGGTCTTCCAGATGGACGTCGACCTTCTGGAGCGCTTCGCGACCACCATCGTCGAGCTCGGCGAGCGTCCGCGTGTGCGCGTTCTGTCGCGCATCGACCGGTTCCACCGTTTCGTCTCCGTGCTCGTCTTCGTTCCGCGCGACCGTTACGACACGCGGCTGCGCGAACGCATCGGCCTGTTGCTTACCGAGGCTTATGACGGTCATGTTTCGGCCTATTATCCGGCCTTTCCCGAGGGACCGCTCGCCCGCGTCCATTTCATCATCGGCCGTGGAGAAGGCACCACGCCGGACGTCGACGTCACGGGTATCGAGGAGCGGATCGTCGAACTGGCGAAGAATTGGGAGGACGCCTTCGTCGGCGCGCTCGCCCAGGCGGGCCGCTCGCACGAACTGGGCAAACTGGTGCCCGGCCTGCCGGAAAGCTATCGCGACGTCATCGCTCCGGAGGAAGCCGTTACCGACGCGCAGGCCATCGACGGCCTGACGCCGGAGAGGCGGCTTGAGGTCGACTTTTACCGGCGCCCCGGCGACCGCGGCGATTTGCTGCGTCTGAAAATCTATCACCTTGGAGCCGCAGTCACCCTGTCGACCCGCGTGCCCATCCTCGAGAACATGGGATTTTCCGTCGTTTCCGAACGCACGTTTCCCATCACGCGGCCCGATGGCGAGCGCGTGCATCTCCACGATATGGATCTTACCCGCAGAAATGGCGGCGACATCCTGCTCGACGATGACGGTGCCGCCCTGCAGGCAACCTTCGCCGCCGTCACGGCGGGCGGAATCGAAGATGATGGCTTCAACGCGCTCGTCCTCGAAGCCGGGTTCGATTTCCGCAAGGCCAACGTGCTGCGCGCCTATTCGCGCTACTTGCGGCAAGCCGGACTGTCCTATTCGCCGGACTTTCTGGCGGCCGCGTTGCTGCGCCATCCCGCCATCGCGGCACGGCTCTGGGAGCTGTTCGAAACCGCTTTCGGCCCGCGGCAATCCGCACTGCGCGGCGGCGCCGCCACCGGCCGCGACGCGATCGAGGAGCCCGATGCCCGTCAGGTCCGCCTAGCCGCCGAACGGGGAGCCAAGGCGGTCCACGCCGCAATCATCGAGGCGCTGGACGCGGTCGATTCCATCGACGATGACCGCATCATCCGCCGCTTCATGGGCGCCATCCTCGCCACCTTGCGGACCAATTTCTTCGCCATCGACGGCACGTCGACCGAGCCCGATTCCGAGCCCGGGCGGGTAGCTCCGGCGCTTGCCTTCAAGCTCGAATCCGCCGCGGTCGAGGGGCTGCCCGCCCCGGTTCCGTTTCGTGAGATCTTCGTCTTCGACGCGCGCGTGGAAGGCGTGCATCTGCGCTTCGGGCGCGTTGCCCGCGGCGGTCTGAGGTGGTCGGACCGAGCCCAGGACTATCGCACCGAAGTGCTCGGTCTGGTCAAGGCGCAGCAGGTCAAGAACGCCGTCATCGTGCCGGTCGGCGCGAAGGGCGGTTTCTATCCCAAGCGCCTGCCCGACGCCTCCGACCGCGATGCCTGGTTCGCCGCCGGCCGGTCGGCCTATGTCGTCTTCATCGCCTCGCTTTTGTCGGTCACCGACAACATCGTCGGGGACGCGGTCGTGCCGCCATCCGACGTTACGCGCTATGACGGCGACGATCCCTATTTCGTCGTCGCCGCCGACAAGGGCACCGCCACCTTCTCCGACACCGCCAACGCCATTGCCCAGTCGAACGATTTCTGGCTGGACGACGCCTTCGCCTCCGGCGGCTCGGCCGGCTACGACCACAAGGCCATGGGAATCACCGCACGCGGCGCGTGGGAGGCCGTGAAGCGTCATTTCCGCGAAATGGATCGTGACATCCAGGTCGAGCCGTTCACCGTCGTCGGTTGCGGCGACATGTCCGGTGATGTGTTCGGCAACGGAATGCTGCTGTCGCGCCAGACCCGGCTGATCGCCGCCTTCGACCATCGCGACATCTTCATCGATCCCGATCCCGATCCGTCCGTGTCATTCGCAGAGCGCCAGCGCCTGTTCGAAAAACCACGCTCATCCTGGACCGACTACGACACAGGCAAGCTATCGACCGGCGGCGGAGTCTTTTCCCGGCGCGAGAAGCGGATCACGATTTCGGAGCAGGCTGCGGCCGCGATCGGTTGGGACCGTCTCTCTGGAACACCTGCCGAAGTGATCACAGCCATCCTCAAGGCGCCCGCCGATCTGTTGTGGTTCGGCGGCATTGGCACCTATGTGCGCGCCACGGCGGAATCCAACGCCGATGTCGGCGACCGCGCCAATGACGCCGTCCGCGTCGCCGGCCTGGAGGTTCGGGCCAAGGTAGTGGGCGAGGGCGCCAATCTCGGTGTCACCCAGAAGGGCCGGATCGAATTCGCGCGCGGTGGCGGCCGGATCAACTCCGACGCGATCGATAACTCGGCCGGCGTCAACACCTCCGACGTCGAGGTCAATATCAAGATCGCCTTGAAGAACGCGATGGAGGCGGGCCGCCTGACACGAGGCGATCGTAATGCGCTATTGGCCGGCATGACCGACGAGGTCGCCGAACTGGTGCTCGCCAACAATTACGAACAGACCCTAGCGCTATCGCTGGAAGAGCGGGAGGGAGCCGGTGCGCTGGCACTCCAGGCCCGGTTCATGACGGTTCTCGAAGCGGAAGGGGCCCTTGATCGCTCCGTCGAGACCCTGCCGGGAGAAACCGCGATCGGCGATCTCAGGGGCAGCGGTCGCGGCCTCACGCGACCGGAAATCGGCGTCCTCATCGCCTATGCCAAGATCACCCTGTTCGACCAGCTGGTCGCCGGCACGCTGACCGACGATCCTTATTTCGAGGATCGGCTGCTGGACTATTTTCCTGTCCCGATGCGCCACGACTTCGCCAGGGATATTCGCGGCCACCGGCTGTCCCGCGAGATCGTGGCGACCATCCTCGCCAACGAGATCGTCAATCGCACCGGCCCGACCTTCGTCACCGTCATGCGCGAGGCGCGCGGTGCGTCTCCCTCGCAGATCGTGCGCGCTTTCGTCGCGGCGAAGGACGGCCTCGACGTCAACGCGACCTATGGGCGGGTGGACGCACTCGACGGTCGGCTGTCCGGCGAAACCCAGAATGCGCTTTACGCCGAGATCGGGCGGTTTCTCCACCGCACCACCCGCTGGTACGCCCAGAACGAGCTCTTCGAGGCCGGCCTCACCGGGGCGGTGGTGAGCAGCCGGGACGCGCTTGATCAGCTGAAGCCGAAATTGCTGCATCTGGCGACGGACGCCGCGCGCGCCGAAGCCACGGCCCGCGCCGATAGCTGGATCGAAAAGGGAGTGCCCGCCGACCTCGCCAGCGAGATCGCGCTTCTGCCCCTGCTGTCGCTGGTACCGGACATCGCCTCTGTCTCACGTGAAACATCCGCGTCACTGGAGGCGACGATCGAAACCTATTTCGGCATCACCCGCCTGTTCGGAATCGGCCGGCTCGAAGCGGCCTTGCTGACCCTGCAGACCCCCGACTACTACGAGACCCTGGCTCTGGATCGCGCCGCCAGCGAAATCACCGGAGCCCGGCGATCGCTGACCGCGGCGGCCCTGCGGCAGCAGGGCGGCGCTGGCGGCGACGCCGCCGGTGTCTGGGCCGAAAGCCGGCGCGGCGCCGTCGATCGCATCGCCGGCCAGATCGCCGCGCTGGCGGGGACCGGCGAGACCTCCGTCGCGCGGCTCACCGTCGCGGCGGGGCTGTTGTCGGATCTTGCGGGATAGCGGGCGGCCGCCTGACAGAGCCGGCGCCCGGACCCAGGCTCCATCCCCGCCTTATTTTTTCTTGCCGTCGCTCTTTTCCTGCGGCGCGAACTTGCCGGGCACGGTGGCCGGGGCCACGGCCTTCGCCTTGTCCGCCTTCGGCTTGCGGGTTTCCTTGTTGCTGCGCATTTGACCCTTGGCCATGTTCGATTCCCTCAAGGCATCCTGATTGATGCGAACCGCAGACTAGCACGCACCCGGCGGCATTGGCAGCAATCGCGGCGATCCCTGATGGATTGCACTGGCGCCATGGCTCGGTGCATGGCTGTTTGGAATGTCAACGGACGAGGGCCCGGATGATTCCAGCAAGCGACTCCCCACCCTATCGCATGCCCCTTCGCCACCGGCCCGTCTGGGGCTGGATGGCCTTCGATTTCGCCGCCCAGCCCTTCTTCACCGTCATCATCACCTTCGTCTTCGGCCCCTATTTCGTCTCGCAGCTCGCCCCCGATCCCGCCACCGGGCAAGCCTGGTGGAGCGGCGCCGTGGCGGTCACCGGCATCGTCGTCGCGCTGCTGTCGCCGTTTCTCGGGTCAATCGCCGACCGCGCCGGTCCGCGCAAACCATGGATCGCAAGCTTCGCCGTCGTGCAGATCGGCGCCCTCAGCCTCTTGTGGTTCGCCGCCCCCGGCTCGCCGCTCGTCCTCGTCGCCCTCCTGATCGTTCTGGCGCAGATTGCCGCCGAGTTCTCGATCGTCTTCAACGACGCGATGATTCCCCGGCTGGTCCACCGAGATTCGATCGGCCGCGTCTCCAACATCGCCTGGGGCCTCGGCTATGCCGGCGGCATCACCTTCCTGTTCTTCACCCTTGCCTTCCTCGCCGGCTCGCCCGCGACCGGCCGCACGATCCTCGGTCTCCAGCCGCTGTTCGGCCTCGACCCGGCCGCCGGGGAAGGCGCCCGCGCGACGGGACCGCTGGCGGCGCTGTGGTATCTCGTCTTCGTTCTGCCGATGTTTCTTTTCACCCCCGACCGTCCGAAGGCCGAGCCGATCACCGTCGCCGCGCGGGACGGTCTCAAGGACCTTCTGGCGACCTGGCGCGAGATACGCACGCGGCCGGCGCTATTCCGCTTCCTGATCGCCCGGATGATCTATCAGGACGGCGTCAGCGCCCTGCTCGTCCTTGGAGGGGCCTTCGCGGCCGGCATGTTCGGTTGGTCGATCACCGAAAGCGGCCTGTTCGGCATCATCCTCAACGTCACCGCGATCCTCGGCTGCCTCGGCGCCAGCGTTCTCGACGCCCGGCTCGGCTCGAAGGCGGTGATCACTGCCTCGATCTTCTGCCTGATCGTGGCGACCATCGGAATCGTCTCGACCGCCCCCGCTTTCACCGCCTTCGGGCTGGTCGTCTTCGCGCCGTCCGAGGCGACCGGCCTGTTCGCAACAGGGGCGGAGAAGAGCTACATCGGCTGGGGGCTGTTGATCGGTCTCGCCTTCGGACCGGTGCAGGCCTCGTCCCGCTCCTGGCTGGCCCAGGCGGTGACGGCAGACGAGGCCGGGCGCTATTTCGGCTTCTACGCGTTCACCGGGCGGGCGACGTCGTTCCTGGCGACGGGCGCGGTGGCCACCTTCACCGCCATCGCGGCAGCGCTCACCGATCCGGTGACAGCCTCGCGCATCGGCATGTCGGCGATCATCCTCTTTCTGATTGTCGGCCTGGCGCTGCTGAGGGGCACATCGGGACCGGTGCGGGCTCGCGATCGACAAAGAGAACACCGCCTGGACAGCGCCTAATACGCTCGCCCGAATTCAGCCCAGCCCCGCGCCATCAATGGCGGAAATGGCGCATCCCGGTCAGCACCATGGCGATGTCGTTGTCGTCGGCGGCGCGGATAACCTCGTCGTCGCGCATCGAACCGCCGGGCTGTATGACCGCCGTCGCGCCGGCCGCAACAGCGGAGAGCAGCCCGTCCGCGAAGGGGAAGAACGCGTCCGAGGCGACCGCCGAGCCTCGCGTCAGCGGTTCGGCGAGACCCAGCGCCTGGGTGGCGTCCTCGGCCTTGCGCGCGGCGATCCGGGCCGAATCCACCCGGCTCATCTGCCCCGCGCCGATACCGACGGTGGCGCCGTCCCTGGCATAGACGATGGCGTTGGATTTGACGTGCTTGGCGACCCGGAAAGCAAATTTCAGGTCCGCAAGCTCGGCGGCGCTCGGGGCCCGCTTCGTCACCACCTTGAGATCGAGATCGTCGACCACGCCGGCATCGCGCGATTGCACCAAGAGCCCGCCCGCGACCGACTTCACGAAGCGCCCGGCGGCGCGCGGGTCGGGCAGGCCGCCAGTCAGCAGCAGGCGAAGATTCTTCTTGGCCGCGATGATCGCCATGGCGTCGGGGTCCGCGTCGGGGGCGATGATCACCTCGGTGAAGACCTGGACGATCGCTTCGGCTGCGGCCCGGTCGAGGCGGCGGTTGAGCGCGACGATGCCACCGAAGGCGGAGACGGGATCGCAGGCCAATGCCTGCCGATAGGCCGCCAGGAGATCCGGCCCTTCCGCGACGCCGCACGGGTTGGCGTGCTTGATGATGGCGACGGCCGCGGTGCGAACCGGATCGAATTCGCCGACCAGTTCGAAGGCGGCGTCGGTATCGTTGATGTTGTTGTAGGACAGCGCCTTGCCCTGCACCTGCCGGGCCGTGGCGACGCCGGGCCGCGCCTCGCCCGTCTTGTAGAAGCCCGCCGACTGATGCGGGTTCTCGCCATAGCGCAATTCCTCGGCGAGCATTCCCGCAAAGCTCGCGCGGCGCGGCATCGTGTCGCCGACTTCGCCGGCGAACCATTGCGAGACCGCCGCGTCGTAGGCGGCCGTGCGGCCGAAGGCGCGGGCCGCGAGCCGGCGCCTGAGGGCAAGATCGGTCTCGCCCTCGTTCTTCTGCAGCACGGCAAGGACCTCGCCATAATCGGCCGGATCGACGACGACGGTGACATAGCCGTGGTTCTTGGCGCCGGCCCGGATCATCGCCGGGCCGCCGATGTCGACATTCTCGACGATGGTCGCGGCGTCCGCGCCACCGGCCAGCGTCGCCTCGAACGGGTAGAGATTGACGACCAGAAGATCGATCCCGGCAATATCGTGAGTCCGCATCGCGTCGGCATGGGCGGGGTCGGCGCGAATCCCCAGAAGGCCGCCATGCACGCCCGGATGCAGCGTCTTCACCCGCCCGTCCATGATCTCCGGAAAGCCGGTGAGGTCGGACACGTCGCGGACGGCAAGGCCAGCCGCTTCCAGCGCCTTGCGGGTGCCGCCGGTGGAGACGAGCTCGACGCCGAGCGCGGCGAGGCCCTTGGCCAGATCCTCCAGGCCGCTCTTGTCGGACACCGAGAGGAGCGCCCGGCGGACGCGGACGCGGTCGGGAACGGGTGTGACATTGGCCTTGACGGACATCGGCATTTCCTGCGCGGATCGGAAGAGGGATTTGGTCCCTGATACCGGGGCGATGCCGCTGCGACAATGCCTCGGCGCGCGCCGGGCGGTGCTTCAGGCGCCAATTTCAGCGAAATCAGCGCTCGCGCAGGAAGCGCCAGGCGATACCGTCGGAGTCCCGCGCGTCGAACGACACGACGAGCTGGAGCGTGCGGCGCGCGCCCCCGACTTCGGCGAAAAAGATGGAATCCTCGATCGCCAGATCACCATCGGTCTCGAACAGCCAGCGCTGGTCGCGAACATTGAGCCGGACCCCGGCCCCCGCCGTTTCGACATTGACCCCCGGGTGAAGATGGAAGCGCGCGGTGGCGCCCAGCGCCCTCGCAGCGCTCCCATGCCCGCCCGCGGCCTCGAAACGGTCGGTGCCCTCCACCTGATTTCCGTCGGCTGACACGACGAGCCTGCGGCGATGCAGGAGACCGAAGCCGCGCTCATAGCCGTTATGGGTTGCGTCGAAACCGAGACCAGCGTCGCCCGTTTCGGCCAGTGTCACGGCGGTGGGGCCTGGCACAAGCGGGGTTCCAAGAAACCGGTCGAGGCTGGCGGAGCGGGCGAAATGCGAGGAGGATCGGTCCGCCACCGTGACGGTCGAATGGGCGGCGGTGGAGCGCGAAAGCCGCCGCCAATCGCAGTCCTCGGTGGACGGGCGGCCGCAATTGACGACGATGCGGCTAGCCTCGCTTGACAGTTCGAAGGCGAGCGTCCCGGCATGGGCGTTGCTCGACACCGAGGTGTGCGCGGGACAGCCGGTATCGGCGATGACGGTGGTCCCGTCGGCTGTGATCCGGTGATAGCCCGACTGGCGCGCGTGGCTGATCGGCTCGCCGAGGGTCTCGTCGTAGCGCAGCAGCACGGTCATCAAATGAAGGTCGGAAACGCCGGCGCCGTTGAACAGCGCCAGCGCACCGTCGCCGTGGCGAAAGAAGCGGATCGCCGGCAGCATCCGGTCGATCGCCGAATAGAGGCCCTTCGGCAGCGCTTGACCCTGCCCAAGATAGGTCAGCCGCAGCGGAATCAAATCCGCGAGGATGCGGATGATCGTCGAGGGGTCGCGGGAAATATGTCCGCCATCGGGAAAGATCTGCCGGTCGAGTTCGTCGGACAGGGACTGCGCGGCGATCTTGACCCGCCCGCTGGCTGTCGGCAGACACAGCGAGGCAAAGGCGAGCGCCGTGCGCACCACGAGGCGCGGCATTCCCTCGGGCGCTTCCTGGGCAATCGCGCGGAGATAACGCGCCTGCGCCGACAGGCTTTTCATGAAGCGGCGGTAAAAGCCCGGTTCCGCCCCGGTGAGCAACAGGTCGGCATGGGTGATCCAGGCGATGAGACGCCGCGCCGCGACCGCCGGCTCGAAGGCCGGGCCGCCGATCGTCTTGCCCTTGAGGCGTATCCAGTCGTCGACAAGCGCGCGGGCGTTCTGGGCCGCCAGCGCGTCACTGGCCGCCGCATGATGGCTCAGCCAGTCGAAACCGTGCAGTTCGACCGAATAGGCGGCCGATGGCGGCGTCGACTGGAAGATCGAGGTGCGGCCGGGCTCAAGCAATTGTCCGGCGAAATGAAACCGCCCGGCATAGATCGCTTCGGCGATCATCGGGTCGCCGTGGCGCAGATTGGGCGGCAACGCGATGAGTTTGCCGGATGTCCCTCCGGCGAAGCGCCAGCGGTGGATCGGGCCGGTGTGGAGCCGCCGCCGGACCCGCCGCCAGGCCTCCCGAAGCGTCAAAACCGCCAACAGCGGATGATCCACCAAACCCGTCGACACTCCCGTACTCCAGCGCTATCGGATCGTTTCAGATGCGCTCACCGGTTTTCGGATCACGCGATGCGGCATTGTAGAGATTCACAGCGTTCCGCGCGTGTTCAACCAGGCGCGCACCGTTGTCACCAATGGTCTCGCAGCCAGCCGACGCCGGTCCGATGCCGGCGAGCGCGTAGCGACTGCTCGATACAACCGAGTTTCGCGCGATATGGTAAAGGCTTTGCTAAGGCGCGGAGGCGAGCGCGAGCGCCCGGATCACAGCCGCTTGAGCCGGGCCGCGTAGAACCCGTCGAGGCCGCCCTCGGGACCCTCGCCAGCCCCCAGCATCTCGGGTGTCGTCCGCAGATCACCATCTGGCGTCAGGGCGAACTCGAAGCCCGGCAGCTCCGCCGCCGCGACCGGATCGCGGGCGAAGTCCGGCCGCGCCGCGAGAAACGCCGCGACCACATCCTCGCCTTCCATCCGGTCGAGCGAACAATTGGAAAACACCAGCCGGCCGCCCGGCGCCAAGAGCCGCGCCGCCTCGCCGAGCAGGCGCGCCTGGACGGCCGCGAGCTTGTCGACCTCGGCGGCGTCCTTGGTGTAGCCGACATCGGGATGGCGGCGGATCGTTCCGGTCGAGGAACAGGGGGCATCGAGCAGGATCGCATCGAACAGCGCGTCGGGTTCGTAGGCCGATAGATCGGCGACGACCGTCTCTGCCTCCAGCGACAGGCGCGCCAGATTCTCCTTCAGCCGCTTCATCCGGTTGGCGTTGATGTCGAGCGCAGTGACCCGGCCGCCGGCGAGGATCAACTGGGCGGTCTTGCCTCCCGGCGCCGCGCAGACATCGGCGACGCGCTTACCGGAGAGATCGCCGAACAACTTCGCCGGCAGCGCGGCGGCGGCGTCCTGCACCCACCATTCGCCGGTGGCGAAGCCGGGAAGGTCCGTCACTGGCCCGTCGAAACTGCCGAGCCGGACCGTGCCGGAGGCCAGCGCGATACCGCCGAGACGCTCCGCCCAAGCGGCCGGATCGCCCTTCACCGAAAGATCCAGTGACGCCGGCGACAGATGGGCCAGCGCGATCGCATCGGCGCGCGCCGCCCCATAGGTCGCGACGAGCCGGCGCATCAGCCATTCCGGCATGTTCTCGCCAGGCTTGGCGACCACGCGCAGCGCCTCTTTTTCCCGAGACAGGCGGCGCAGCACCGCATTGATCATGCCGGAAAAGCGCTGGCTGCGGGAATCGACGCCGGAGGCCGCGACGGCGAGATCGACAGCCGCCGAATCCGGGACGTCAAGAAACAGGATCTGCGCCGCCCCGACATGCAGGATGTGCTTCAGCGCCGCCGCGTTCGGCGGCAACGGCCGGTCGAGGCAGGCGTCGAGCGCCCGGTCGATCGTGCCGCGAAAGCGCAAGGCCGTCAGGATGATCGCCTTGACCAGACCCTGGTCGCGCCGTTCCAACGCGCGAAAGCCCGAATGACCGCCCTTGGCGTCGAGAAGGCCGTCGGCGGAGGTCTTGGCGTCGACGATGGCCGACAACAGCTTGGCCGCCACCAGCCGCGCGCCGAGGCCCGGCCTGTCGCCGGCCGAATAGCCATCCGGCACGAAGGCATCGGGTCCGGCGGCGATCCGAGGCTGACCTGCCCTGTCGGCCGCGACCGGCGCCTTGCCCGGCAGGGGCCGCTTGCGCGGCGCCGAGCGGGAAGCGTCGAAATTGCCGCCGCGACGGGGCTTGCGGCCGTCCGACCCGGCGCTCAACCCCAGGGACCCTTGCGCGGGCCGCCGGGCGGCGTCTTGCGCGCACGGTTCCACGGCCCCGATGCCTGATCGTCATGTCCGACCGACTTGTCCGACGTGCCCGCGACGAAGCCCGCACCGCCGCCGCCGCCCATTTCGACCGCCATCTGCCGCAGGGCGGCGATACGGTTGCCAGTGTCCGGGTGGGTCGAGAACAGATTGTCCATGCGCTGGCCTGACAAGGGGTTGATGATGAACATGTGCGCCGTCGCCGGGTTGCGCTCGGCGTCCTCATTGACGATGCGACCGGCGGAACTGGCGATCTTGCCGAGCGCCGAGGCCAGCCAATCCGGATTGCCGCAGATCTCGGCGCCGCGCCGGTCGGCGGAATATTCGCGGGTGCGGCTGATCGCCATCTGCACCAGCATCGCGGCGAGCGGCGCGACGATGATCGCCGCGATCACGCCGATGAAGCCGAGCGGATTGTTGTTGTTGTTGCGGTTGCCGCCGAAGAAGAAGGCGAAATTGCCGAGCATCGAGATCGCGCCGGCGAGCGTCGCGGTGATCGTCATGATCAGTGTGTCGCGGTTCTGCACATGGGCGAGCTCATGCGCCATCACGGCGGCGACCTCTTCCGAGGTCAGTTGCTCGAGCAGACCCGTGGTCGCCGCGACGGCCGCGTTCTCGGGATTACGGCCGGTGGCAAAGGCGTTCGGCTGCGGGTTCTGGATCACATAGACCTTCGGCATCGGCAACCCGGCATTGCCGGCGAGGCCATGGACGATGCGATAGAATTCCGGCGCCGTGCGCGCGTCGACTTCCTTCGCATGGTGCATCTTCAGCACCATCTTGTCGGCGTTCCAATAGGCGAAGAGATTCATCCCCGCCGCGATGACGAAGGCGATCATCATGCCGGCGCGGCCGCCGACCAGAAGCCCCAGCCCCATGAAAAGGGCAGTCATGAAGGCGATCAGCATCGCCGTCTTGATCATGTTCATGGGACGGTCCCACCCCGCTGCTCACGACGCGGTCGATCCGCGCCCTACCGCCAGCAAATCTGGTGATCGCAGGTCGCCGCCGCAATGTCGATCACAGCGGGGGCGTTTCAGCCGCTCCGGGCGATGACCATCGCGGCCCCCGCTGGTCGCGGTGGGCAATTGCCGGACGGATCCCTATCTTGCCGGCACCAACCGCCGACCAGGATCATCGTGCCAATGACCGACCCCGAAACTTCAGACTCCCCGCAAGCCGCCGCGCCCGACGGCCTGGCCGATCCGGACCGCAACGACGCGCCGACCGACAATCGCCCGCTCTCGCCCGCCGCCCGGCGCGCGCTCGCCGAGGCCAAGGCGCGGCGCCGCGATCGCAACGCAGAGACGATCGATCCGGCCGGCCGGCCGACGGAGCTGAATGGCCGCGACGGCCCGGAACCGGTCCGCTACGGCGATTGGGAGAAAAACGGCCTGATCTCGGATTTCTGATGCGCGCGCCCCAAGCGGGAAAAGCAGCCGCACCCGGCATCCGGGGGCGATGGCCAACGGCGCTTCTCAGCTTATGATTGTGGGCCTGCTGTCCTAAGGGAAACCAGTACCATCACCAGACTCCTCAGCGCGGGGAAGACAAGACACCTGGAGCTACCCTTCGCGCTCTGGTGGACTAATTGACTTCTTCCGAATCCGGTATAGGAATAATATCCGCAACACAGATGATTCGGATCGCCCGCTGCCGTGAGATACTTCACCCATACCCTTTCCGGTTGCATTGTTTTCCTGCTCACGTTTGGGGCAGCGGCAGGCGCCGCCGAGAGCGGCGATGCGTATCTGCGCGAAATCGCCGGGCCGGTGGAGGCGCGTGTGATCAAGATACGCGACGGCGATACGATTATGGTCGAGGCGTTCATCTGGCCGATGCAATCCGTCCATGTCGCGGTTCGCCTGCGCGGCATCGACGCGCCGGAACATCGCGGCGGTTGCGCGGCGGAGAAGGCTGCGGCGCAAGTTGCGACCGATCGGCTCAAGCAGCTGGTCGGCGACGGAAACGTCACTTTGACCGGCATTTCCGGCGACAAATATTTCGGCCGTGTGCTGGCCAGCCTGGCAGCAGCAGACGGCGGCGACGTCGCCGACCGGTTGCTGCGCGAGGGCCTTGTTGCCCGCTACGAGGGCGGCAAGCGACGCGACTGGTGCAACGGCGCAGTGCTGGGCGGCCGCGCGCCAGCGACAGCTGGGATATCGGGTACCGGATAGGAGGGTTTGCGCTGCAGGCCGTTAAAGCGTCGGGATGTCCGCAACGCGAGTTGCCGCCCGCCCATACTCCGCGCTAAACCCTGAAAACCAGTGTTCATACCGGTTTCACGTGAAACAGGAGGCCGGTCATGGCGACAGGCGAAGCCAAACTCGAAGCCATCGTCCGGCAAGCAATCACCGCTTTCCAGCCGAAGATCGCTGTCCGGCTGTGGACCGGCGAACGCATCGGTCCCGCAGACGGACCGGCTCTCGCCCTGAACGACCCGGCCGCGATCGCTCGCTTGGCGATCCGCCCGACGATCGCCACCGCCGTCGAATTGTGGATGGCCAAGGCTGTCGATATCGAGGACGGCACTATTTTCGACGTGGCAGCCGCGCGTTCCGACATCCGCACCAAGGACGCGCTGAAGAAGCTCGACAAGTTGCGGATCGCGGCTGCGCTGCCGCCGCTCTACGTCCTTGCGCGCAAGGGCGCGAAGGACGCCAAAGCGGCACCCCAGGCGGGCGACGGCGCAGGCGCCAGCGGCTCGTCCATGGCGGCGATCCAGTTCCATTACGACATCTCCAACGATTTCTACCGCCTCTTCCTCGACGAGCGGATGCTGTATTCCTGCGCCTATTTCGACGGCTGGCACGACGACATCGACAAGGCGCAGCGCGACAAGCTGGAGATGATCTGCCGCAAGCTGCGGCTGAAACCGGGGGAACGGCTGCTCGACATCGGCTGCGGCTGGGGCGCGCTGCTCATCCATGCCGCCGAGAATTATGGCGTCACCGGCCACGGCGTGACGCTGAGCCAGGCGCAATACGATCTCGCCCGCGAGCGAGTCGCGGCGAAGGGATTGGGCGATCGGGTGACGATCGAACTCAAGCCCTTCCAGGAGGTGAGCGGAGCCTTCGACAAGATCGCCTCGATCGGCATGTTCGAACATGTCGGCTGGGCCCATCACGACGCCTATTTCAGCGCCGTGCGCAAACTCCTGCGGCCGAACGGGCTCTATCTCCACCACGCCATTACCCGACCGGCCAAGGCCACCGACAAGGCATTTCGCAAAGGCACGAAGGAATATGCGGCGATCATCCGCTACATCTTTCCCGGCGCCGAACTCGACCATGTCGGCCACTCCGCGCAAAAGCTGGAGACACACCGCTTCGAGGTCCACGACGTCGAGAACTGGCGCGAGCATTACGGCCGCACCTGCCGGCTCTGGCACGACCGCCTGAGCGCCAATATGGAAGAAGCGTCGCGGATCGCCGGAGAGCCCCGCGCCCGGCTGTGGCTGCTTTATCTGGCCGGCGTTTCACTGGGATTCAGCCGGGGCGGCCTGCTGATCTACCAGACGCTCGCCTCGCGCCGCGCCAAGGGACCAGCCGAGCTGCCGCCAACCCGTCGGGACCTGTACTTCTAGGCCGTCCGGCTTGGCCACCTCCGGCCGGCATGGATCCAAGCCCATGCAGCGCCACGGATTCGCGATTTTGATCGGCTAACTTAGTTTCTTTTGGAACCTCCCCCGCTCTGAATCATTCTTTCGTGATCACCAACAGGAGTCAGACCGATGAGAAAAACGCTCTACACGGCACTTCTGGCCGGCGTCGCCATTCCGTTCGCGGCCTTCGCGCAGGATGCGACCACGCCCCCCCCAACCGATACCCCGCCGGCTGTCGAAGCGCCGGCCGACGCAACCGCGCCAGCCGATTCAGCGGCTCCGGCGGAGGGAACGGACGCGACCACCGGCGACGCCGCCGCGCCTGCCGAGGGCGAGCCAATGTCCCGGGACGACGCGACCGCCATGCCGGACTCAGGCGCGGCCGCCCCTGCGGATATGCCCGCTACGACCAACACCGAGGCGGCGCCCGCTGACACCACGGCGATGGACACGGCCACGTCAACCGACGCGACCATGGCCGACGGTCCGTTCGTCGTCGTCCCACCGACCGGCGCATGGCGCGTCGAGGACCTGGACGGCAAGGACGTCTACGATACCGCCGGTGAAAGCATCGGTTCGATCACCGACGTGCTCGTCTCGGAGCAGGGCGAAGTAATCGCGGTGCTCGTCGGTGTCGGCGGCTTCCTCGGCATCGGCCGGAAGGACGTCGCGGTTGCCATGGACGCGCTTGAGTTCGGTCCGGGCAAGACCGAAGGCCTTCCCAAGAAGGCCGACATCGAGGCCGCCGCTCCCGCTCCTGTCGATCCGGCCGCCGGCGGCGCGGCGACGGGTGTCGATCCAGCGGCCGGTGGCGCCGCTCAGCCGGCCCCTGAGCCCCAGACTCCGGTCGTCGGCGAGGACAATCTGCCGGATCGGATCGTGCTGAACGTCTCGCGGGAGCAGCTCGAGGCCGCACCCGCCTATGGTGAGCCGGAAGAGGCGGAAGCCGCCGAGGAGGCTGCGCCCGATGCGGGAATGACCCCGGTCGAGGGTGAGCCACCCGCTCCGCAATAAGCGCACGAGCGCGCAAGCCGCATTCGAACGGCTGTCATTACCACCCGTCCCGGTTTGCGCCGGGGCGGGTTTTTTGTTGCTGCCCGGACCTGTGAGGTATCGGCCCATGCAAAAGGCCGCTCCCTGCTGCCAGGAAGCGGCCCCGTGACTCTCGTATACCGGGGGTCCTTCGACCGTTACCCGGACCCGACTGTCTCAAGCGAAGCGAGAAGACTGCTCCATCGCTTGACCGAGACATTGAGACCCAACCGGCATCTGGAAATCACTCGACATTGGATCACCTCCTTTCGCTTCGTTAAACACACCGCGAGTATGCGGGCATAAAACAGGCAAGGCAAGATGGTGGCGTTTTTCGCGCCAGCCTGACGCAAGCCGCCACCGTCGCCCGCTCCGTCTCAACCCTTGCGGTTCTCCCGGTTTTCCACCAGATCGTCGACCACAGCGGGATCGGCAAGCGTCGAGGTGTCGCCGAGCGCGCCGAAATCGTCCTCGGCAATCTTGCGTAGGATTCGCCGCATGATCTTGCCCGACCGGGTCTTAGGCAGGCCCGGCGCGAACTGGATCTTGTCCGGCGATGCGATCGGCCCGATCTCCTCGCGGACATGGCCGACCAGCTCTTTCTTCAGGGCGTCGGAAGGTTGTTGGCCCTCCATCAAGGTGACGTAGCAATAGATGCCCTGGCCCTTGATGTCGTGCGGGTAGCCGACCACCGCGGCCTCGGAGACCTTCGGATGCGAGACCAGCGCCGATTCGACCTCGGCCGTGCCCATGCGATGCCCTGAAACGTTGATGACGTCGTCGACGCGGCCGGTGATCCACCAATACCCGTCGGCGTCGCACTTCGCCCCGTCGCCGGTGAAGTATTTGCCCTTGTAGGTCGAGAAATAGGTCTGCTCGAAGCGGTCGTGATCGCCGTAGATCGTGCGCATCTGGCCAGGCCAGGAATCGGTAATGCAGAGGTTGCCTTCGGCCACGCCCTCCAGCGCCGTGCCGTCACTGTCGACGAGCTGCGGAACGACGCCAAAGAACGGCCGCGTCGCCGAGCCGGGCTTCAAATCCGTCGCGCCAGGCAGCGGCGTTATCATGATGCCGCCAGTCTCGGTCTGCCACCAGGTATCGACGATCGGCGAGCGCTCGTCGCCGACGACCCGGTAATACCAGTTCCACGCCTCCGGATTGATCGGTTCGCCGACGCTGCCGAGTACCTTGAGGCTCTTGCGCGAGGTCTTGGTCACCTTGTCGTCGCCGGCGCCCATCAGCGCCCGGATCGCCGTCGGCGCGGTGTAGAAGATATTGACCTTGTGCTTGTCGATGACCTGCCAGAATCGCGAGGTATCCGGATAGTTCGGTACGCCCTCGAACATCAGCGTCGTCGCGCCATTGGCGAGCGGGCCGTAGACGATGTAGCTGTGGCCGGTCACCCAGCCGACATCGGCCGTACACCAGTAGATGTCGCCGTCATGGTAGTCGAAGACGTATTCATGCGTCATCGCGGCATAGACGAGATAACCGCCGGTCGTATGGAGGACGCCCTTCGGCTTGCCGGTCGAGCCGGAGGTATAAAGGATGAACAGCGGGTCCTCCGCGCCCATCTCCTCGGGCGGACAGTCGGTGGACGCTTTCTCGCGCGCCTCGTGCCACCAGACGTCGCGCCCCTCGGTCCAGGGAACGTCGGCGCCGGTGCGCCGCACGACCAGCACCGTCTTGACCGCATGGCCGGCCTTTGCGGCGATATCGCAGGCCCGGTCGGCGTTCTTCTTCAGCGGCACCGTGCGCCCGCCGCGCAGGCCCTCGTCAGCGGTGATCAAGACGTCCGAGGTGGCGCCGTCGAGCCGACCGGCCAGCGCGTCCGGCGAAAACCCGCCGAACACCACCGAATGGACCGCGCCGATCCGCGCCGAGGCGAGCATCGCATAGGCCGCCTCCGGGATCATCGGCATGTAGATCGTCACCCGGTCGCCCTTCTTCACGCCCCGCGCCTTGAGGGCGTTGGCCATGCGGCAGACCTCCTCATGCAGTTCGCGGTAGGTGATCGCCTTCGACTCGGACGGGTCGTCGCCCTCCCAGAGGATGGCCGTCTGGTCGCCGCGCTTGTCCAGATGGCGGTCGATGCAGTTGGCAGCGACGTTGAGCGTCCCGTCCTCGAACCAGCGAATGTCGATATTGCCCGGCGCGAAGGAGGTGTTCTTCACCTTGGTGAAGGGCGTCATCCAGTCGACGCGCTTGCCGTGCTCGGCCCAGAAGCCGTCCGGATCCTCGATGCTGCGACGATACCAGGCCTGGTAATCCTCGTTGGTGAGCTTCGCGCGGGCTTTCCATTCGTCCTTGACGTGGATTATGTTCATGCTTCGCCTCCCGTATCGTCCCGACGGTCCCCCGCCTCCGAGAGGCAACTTAGGGTGAAACCGCGCGGACGGTCCAGCCGCGCGCGGTTAGACTTTCGAGGTGCGCGCCGCCGGCTGCCGGTTCAGGAGGCCTCGACCGCGTATCCGCCGAGCGTATCCTTCACATAGAGGTCTTCAACCAAGGTCTTGACGATGGCGACGAAGGGCACCGCGAGCGCCACGCCCATGAGGCCGAACAGGAGACCGAAAACCAGTTGCGATCCAAGCGTCAGGGCCGGGGGCAGGGCGGTCGTCCAGCGTTGCGCCATCGGCTGGGTGACGTTGCTTTCGACGCCTTGGATGACGACGTAGACGATGAGACCGTAGAGAGCCATCTGCGGGCTGTCGGCAAAGCCCGCCAGCACGATGACGACGCCCGCCACGAAGGGGCCGAGTGTCGGCACGAAAGCCAAAAGCCCGGCCTGCAGAGCCAGCAGGAAGGCGTTCGGCATGCCGATGGCCCACAGGCCGAGGAGCGAGACGACGAAAACAGTCGCCATCGAGATGGCCTGCCCGGCTAGCCACATTGTCAGCTGATGCGCGCTGTTGCGAAGCGTTTCGCCGATGCGCAGCCGTCGCGATTTCGGGAACAGGCTGACGATGCCGCGCCGGTAGAGATCCGGCTGCCAGGACACGAAGACGGCAATGAATACGACGATAAAGGCGTTGCCGAGACCTCCGAGAAGGGTGAAGGCGGCGCGCGAGGCGGAGGAAAAGACGCCGGAGGCGCTGGGCAGCAACGTTCCCACCTCCTGGCCTTCCCCCTCGCTCCCGCTCGACAGGCCGAATTCCCGGACCAACCCCGCGAGCCGGTCGATCTGGCTGGCGACGAGTTGGACCAGATCGTTGAACTGCTGGACGATCATGACGCCGCCCCAGACAAAACCGGCCGTAATCAGCAGCAATAGCATGAGATAGGCGGCCAGCAGCCCGATACGATTCGGAACGCCGACATATCGCAGGCCGGAGGCGATGCCGGTGAACGTCGAGGCAAGCACCAGACCGGCCAAGATCAGGAAAAAGGCCAGCGAAGCCGTCCAGAATACGAACAGCGCGGTTCCGATTGCCCCGACAATTCCGGCAGCAATCACGGTCCGGCGAACAAAGGCCGCCTCACTTGCTGTTTGTTCGGTCATGCGAAGGCCTTTGCGACGATGAAGAGGAAGAGAGAGGAGGCGACGCTCATGCTTTTCAGAATAGAAAGTTTGGCAAACTATCCACTCCACCCGTAGCCGGGCAAGATTTTCCCGCGCTCCGCACCACCGCAGCCGAGGTATCCGCACCCGTCACCGGGACGGCACGCTCCTTTAGATTGAAGCTTCGAGGCGGCGGAGGATGATCTCGGTTTCGTCGGGTCCTGATGGCCGACCGCGCTCAGCCGTAATCCCGCTCGCCGAAGATCGCCGAACCGACGCGCACGGATGTGGCGCCGAAGGCGATCCCCGTCTCGAAGTCGCCGGACATGCCCATCGACAGCTTGGCGACACCCGCCTCGGCGGCGATCTTGGCGAGAAGCGCGAAATGGGGACCGGGATTTTCGTCCGCCGGCGGAATGCACATCAGCCCCTCGATTTCCAGCCCGTGCTCGGTCCGGCAACGCGCAACGAAAGCCGCCGCCTCGCCCGGCGCGATGCCGGCCTTTTGTGGTTCCTCGCCGGTGTTGACCTGGACATAGAGGCGCGGATGCCGGTCCTGCTTGACGGCCTCCTTGGCGATCGCCGCGGCAATCTTTTCCCGGTCGACGCTCTCGATGACCTCGAACAGCGCCACCGCCTCGCCGGCCTTGTTCGACTGCAGCGGGCCGATCAGCCGCAACTCGATGTCGGGGAATCGTTCGCGCAGGGCCGGCCACTTGGCCTTGGCCTCCTGCACCTTGTTCTCGCCAAAGATCCGCTGGCCAGCCTCTATCACCGGCAGGATCGCGTCCGCGTCATAGGTCTTGGAAACCGCCACGAGATCGACCGCGTCCTCGGGCCGGCCCCCGTCCTTGCTCGCCGTCGCGATCCGTTCGCGCACCGCCCGGTAGCGTTCGCCTGTCGTGTCGACCATGCTCATCCTTTGGCCGCTTCGGCGGCATTCTACGTCGATTTTGCCGCGATTCGGCGAAATCTCGCCGGTTCGTGTTGAACGGGACGCGAACAACGGAGTAAGTCAAGCCGCATTGCCCACGCCCGACGGCCGCAGATGGCCGCGCCAGGATATCGACCCGCCGCATGTCATCAGAACGCTACAACCCCCGCGCATCCGAATCCCGCTGGCAAAAGGCCTGGGAGGAGGCAAAACTCTTCGAGACCCGCACCGACGCCGGGGGCGAGACCTATTACGTCCTCGAAATGTTCCCCTATCCCTCCGGCCGCATCCATATGGGCCATGTGCGCAACTATGCCATGGGCGACGTGGTGGCGCGCTACAAGCGGGCAAAGGGCTTCAACGTCCTGCATCCGATGGGCTGGGACGCCTTCGGCATGCCGGCCGAGAACGCCGCGATGCAGAACAAGGTGCATCCGCGCGAATGGACCTATCAGAACATCGCGACCATGCGCGGCCAGCTCAAGTCGATGGGCCTGTCGCTGGACTGGTCGCGGGAATTCGCCACCTGCGACGTCGACTATTATCACCGCCAGCAGATGCTGTTCCTCGACTTCCTGGAGCACGGCCTTGCCTATCGCAAGAAGTCGAAGGTCAATTGGGACCCGGTCGACCAGACGGTGCTCGCCAACGAGCAGGTGATCGACGGTAAAGGCTGGCGCTCCGGCGCCGAGGTCGAGAGCCGCGAGCTCACCCAGTGGTTCTTCAAGATCACGGACTATGCCGACGAACTGCTGGCCGCCCTCGACACCCTGTCCGGCTGGCCCGAAAAGGTCCGGCTGATGCAGAGGAACTGGATCGGGCGCTCCGAGGGCCTGTTGGTGCGCTGGGCGCTCGACCCGGCGACCGCGCCTGCGGGCCACAAGGACGTCACCGTCTTTACGACCCGTCCGGATACGCTGTTCGGCGCATCCTTCATGGCGGTGGCCGCAGACCATCCGCTGGCGACCGCCGCGGCCAAGAACAATCCGGACGTCCAGGCCTTCATCGCCGCGTGCCGGCGGCAGGGAACCACTGCCGCGGCCCTTGAAACAGCCGAGAAGAAAGGCATTCCGACCGGCTTCACCGTCACTCATCCCTTCGACGAGACGTGGCAGCTGCCGGTCTATGTCGCCAATTTCGTGCTGATGGACTACGGCACCGGCGCGATCTTCGGCTGCCCCGCGCATGATCAGCGCGATCTCGACTTCGCTCGCAAATACGATCTGCCGGTGCAGGCGGTGGTGTTGCCGCCGGAGGCCGACCCCGCGCGTTTTGCGATCGGCACCGAGGCCTATGTCGACGACGGCACGATTTTCCATTCGCGCTTCCTCGACGGCCTCTCGCCCGACGCCGCCTTCGAGGCAGTGGCCGCAAAGCTCGAGGCGACCGACCTGTTCGGTGCGCCCCAGGCCGAGCGCCAGGTCAATTTCCGGTTGCGCGACTGGGGCATCTCGCGCCAGCGCTATTGGGGCTGTCCGATCCCGGTGCTGCATTGCGAGGCTTGCGGCGTCGTGCCGGAGGCCAAGGCAAACCTTCCCGTCAAGCTTCCCGACGACATCGATTTCGACAAGCCGGGCAATCCGCTCGACCGGCACCCGACCTGGCGCGACGCCACCTGCCCGCAATGCGGCGGCGCGGCGCGGCGCGAGACCGACACGATGGACACCTTCGTCGATTCCTCGTGGTATTTCGCCCGCTTCACCGCGCCCCATGCCGACGCGCCGACCGACCCGCAGGCCGCCAATGCCTGGCTGCCGGTCGACCAGTATATCGGCGGCATCGAGCACGCGATCCTGCATCTTCTCTATTCACGCTTCTTCGTCCGGGCGATGCGGGCTTGCGGCCATCTGGCGCTCGACGAGCCGTTCAAAGGCCTGTTCACCCAAGGCATGGTGGTCCACGAAACCTATCGCGAGGGCCGCGAATGGGTGCCCCCGGCCGACGTGGCGATCGCGGAGAACGAGACCGGCCGCGTCGCGACCCGGATCGCGACCGGCGCGCGGCTGGAAATCGGCGGCATTGAAAAGATGTCGAAATCGAAGAAGAACGTCGTCGATCCGGACGATATTATCGCCTCCTACGGCGCCGACACGGCGCGCTGGTTCATGCTGTCGGATTCGCCGCCCGACCGCGACGTCATCTGGACCGAGGCCGGCGTCGAGGGCGCCCATCGCTTCGTGCAGCGGCTGTGGCGCCTCGTGGCCGATACAGCGCCGCGCCTCGCCGGGGCGCCCGAGCAAGGCTCCGACGAGGACGCGTCCGTCTTGGCGATCCGCCGCGCCGCGCACCGCACCGCCGCGGGCGTTGCCGACGACATCGAGCGCCTGGCCTTCAACAAGGCGGTGGCGCGGATCTACGAACTGGTCAACACGCTCGCCGCGTCCCTTCCCAAGATTTCCAAGGACAGCAATCCGGCCCTGAGGGGTGCGGCGCGCGAAGCGTTGTCAATTCTCGTCCGCCTGATCGCGCCGATGATGCCGCATCTCGCCGAAGCATGCTGGGCCGAATTGGGCGAAGCGGGACTTGTGGCCGCCGCGCCCTGGCCAAGCGTCGAGCCGGCGCTGTTGCGCGACGATACGGTTACGCTACCTGTCCAGATCAACGGCAAGAAGCGCGGCGACTTGACCATGCCGGCTGCGGCCGGCAAACCTGACGTGGAGCAAGCGGCGCTGGCACTCGACTTCGTCCAGTCGGCGCTGGCCGGCAATGCGCCGAAGCGTATCGTGGTCGTCCCCGGGAGAATCGTGAATGTCGTCCTCTGATCCGCTTCGACCCCGCGCCCTTGTCGCTGTCGGCCTTGCCCTCGCGGTCCTGGCTCTTCCGGCCTGCACCGCCCGCCCGCTTTATGCGTCGGCTGATAATTCGGGTCTGCTCGAACTCGGCGGCGCCCTGGCGGCGTTGCGTGGCCGGATCGCGATCTCCGAAGCCGATTCGCGCACCGACCAGATCGTCCGCAACGCCCTCCTGTCGCGCCTGAACCAGGGAACGCGGGTCGCCCAGCCGCTCTATGAGGTCCGCCTCACCGTCACTGGCGGCGAAACCGGCATCGCGATCGAATCGGGAGGCGCGCTCAGCTCCGCCCTCTACCGCATGACCGCGCGATATCAGCTTGTCCGGCTGTCGGACAATCAGGTGGTCGACAAGGCCAGCCGCACGGCGACGGTTCCGTTCGATCGGACCGCGCAGCTTTATCAAACTCAGCGCGCGCTCATCGACGCGCGCCAGCAGGCAGGCGAGGATGTCGCGGCCCAGCTCGAGATTGCGCTCGTGCGCGCGCTCGAAAAGGCCGGCGTCTGACGGCGAGGACCGTCACCAACGGGCTGGGCACCCGATAATGAAGGACATTGGCGCGACAGATCACAAGGACGGACGCGGATAATGGCGCAAAAGAAGGCGGGCGAGGTCGAGGCGTTCCTCTCTCGTCCCGATTTTTCGTTTCCGGTCATCCTGCTTTACGGCCCCGATCCGGGCCTCGTTGCCGAACGCTCCGCCAGGATCGCCGAGATGTCCGGCGTCGACCGCAACGACCCGTTCGCGGCGGTGACGCTGGCGGCCGACGAGTTGGAAAAGGATATCGGCCGGCTCTATGACGAAGCCCGCACCGTGTCCCTGTTTGGCGGACGCCGTCTCATTCGGGTGCGTGGCGCCGGCGCCGGCAAGGGTCTAGCGGAAGCGGTCGGCGATCTGGCCGCTTCGCAGCTCGAAGGCGCCCTCGTCATTGTCGAAGCCGGTGACCTCAAGAAGAGCGCCGCACTTCGGAACAACGTCGAGCGTGGGCGATTTGCCATCGCGCTGCCCTGTTACCAGGACGAGGGCAGGGCGATCGACAGGATGATCGACGAGGAACTCGGCCAAAGCGGGCTGTCGATCGACCGCGAGGCGCGCGACGAACTGCGCGCCCGCCTCGGAGCCAATCGGCTTGCCTCGCGCGGCGAGGTCCGCAAGCTCTGTCTCTACGCCTTGGGCGCGCCGTCGGTGACCGAGGCTGACGTGCGGGCGATCGTCGGCGACGTCTCGGCGGATACGCTGGAAGAGACCATCGATGCCGCGGCGAGCGGCGACGTCAAGCGCCTGCCGCATCTCATCGACCGGCTGGTGTCCGCTGGCACTGCCACCTTCCAGTTGCACCAGAATCTGCTGCGCCATTTCCAGCAACTGCAGACCATGCGCGAGATGGTCGAACGCGGCGGCGAGTCGATCGGGCGCGTGGTCGAGCGGCGACGACCGCATTTCCGGCGCAAGGCCGCTCTCGAGGCCGCACTGGCGGCCTGGCCGCTGGAAGAAATCACCACCATTCTCCAGCGGATCGAGCGGGACATCCTGACAAGCCGCAAGGAAGGTGGGCTCGCCCTGACGATCACTCAGAAAACCCTGCTCGACATCGCCGTGGAGGCGGCCCATCTGCGCGCCCGGGGCAGCCGCGCCTGACATCAGGCCAGACGACACTCCTTCGGGCGGGCGGGGTCGAACGCCGTCCTTTGTTTCACGTGAGTCGCGCGGCTAACCCGGATGTGGTCGGGTTACAGCCCCCGCACCCGCGGCTGCTGTTCAACCCGGCGTTGTGCCCGCGTCTGCAACAGACCACAGATCTCGTCGAGTTGCTCCAGATCGGCGTAATCGATGCGGATCGATCCGCGCTCTCCATCGACGCGAATTTCCACCGGCATGCCAAGCGCCTGCGCCAGAAGATTCTCCAGCGCCACGACATCGGCATCGCGCTCGGCAGTCGCTTGGCGCTGGCCTTTGCGCACGGGCTTGGCCGGCCGGTCGTCCACCGCCTCGCTCGGTTTGCGGGCGAGATCCTCCGCCTCGCGCACACTCAAGCCGCGCGACACGATTTCATTCGCCAGCGCGAGCGGATCGTCGGCGGTCACGACCGTCCGCGCCGCGCCGGGCGACAGCGTGCCGGCGACCACCATGCCGCGCACTTCCTCCGGCAATTTCAGCAACCGGAGCGTGTTGGCGACATGGCTGCGGCTCTTGCCGAGCACATCGGCGAGATCGGACTGGGTGTAGCCGTGTTCATCGATCAGCGTTTCGTAGGCCTGAGCCTCTTCGACCGCGTTGAGATCGGCCCGCTGGACGTTTTCGATGATCGCGATTTCGAGCGACTGACGATCGCCGATGTCGCGCAGCACGACCGGGACCTCGCTGAGCCCGGCGGCCCGGGCGGCGCGCCAGCGCCGTTCACCGGCGACGATCTCGAACGATTCCGGCTGGCCCGGCTTTGGACGCAGCAGCAATGGTTGGACGACGCCATGGTTCTTGATCGAGGCCGCAAGATCCTTGAGATCGGCCTCGTCAAAGCGGCGGCGTGGATTGTTGGGGTTGGGCGAAATCCTGTCCAGGGCGACGAAGCGCTCGGCCGGAATCGCGGCCGGCGCGGCCTCAGATCCGCCATAGCCCGGCATCGGCCGCGGGGGCACGACGCCGCCGGTTCCGATCAGCGAGGCGAGGCCGCGTCCCAGCCGCTGCCGCGATTTGTCTTCGTTCATCCTCGTCTCCCCGCCTTTATCGGTCCGGTCTCCGCGAAAATCCGCCCTGGGAGGCGGCCCGCCATCGCGCGCCCCGTCACGCAGCCACCAGTCGCCGCTCGCGCTGAATGATTTCCGAGGCCAGACGGATATACGCCTGACTGCCCGGACATTTCATGTCGTAGAGAACCACAGGTTTACCGAAAGACGGCGCTTCCGATACGCGCACATTGCGCGGGATGATCGTCTCGTAGACATGCTCGCCCATATAAGAGCGAACGTCCCGCACCACTTGGGCCGCCAGATTGTTACGCCCATCATACATCGTCAAGACGATCCCGTGCAGCGCCAGTGTCGGGTTCAGCGTATCGCGAACCTGCTCGACAGTCTGCAGCAGCTGGCTGAGACCTTCCAGCGCGAAGAACTCGCATTGCAGCGGCACGAGGATCGAATCCGCCGCCGCCATGGCGTTGATCGTCAGGAGATTCAGGGACGGCGGACAATCGATCAGGACGAAATCGAACAGCGGCGTGTCGACCTGATGAAAATGCAAGGCGTCGCGCAGCCGGTAAGCCCGGCCGGTCGCCCCGGAAATCTCCATCTCCAGGCCAAGGAGATCAAGCGTCGACGGAATGATCGACAGGCTCGGCACCGCCGTCGCCGTCGCCGCCTCGGTAATCGAGGCCGCCTCCGTCAGCACGTCGTAGGAGGAGACGTCACGGTCGTCCTTTTCAATCCCGAGCCCCGTCGAGGCATTGCCCTGGGGATCGAGGTCGATGAGCAGCGTCCGCTTGCCGATCGCGGCCAGCGCGGTAGCGAGATTGATGGCGGTTGTGGTCTTGCCGACACCGCCTTTTTGGTTGGCTATGGTGATGATCCGCATCGGCCGCCCGCTTATCGCATCCATCGGTCGCCTCCCCGCATCGTTACGATGGCCGCTCTCTCGCCAGCCCTCGCGGCTTGACCGAAGCATCGCCGGATGAAGGTCCGGCCCCGCGGGAGCATGGCGTAGCCTAACGCCGCGCGATGTTACCGATGTCGAGGATGACCGAACCATCCTCGAGGTTCGATTCATGCTTTACCACGGAGAATCGCCAATGGGCAGCCGCTTGGTTAATTTCCTGTTCATGACTGCGGCCCTTTTGAAAAAAGCACCGCGCCGACGTCCGGATATGAGGCGCCACCATCGCCAACAACTCCGGAAGCGGCGCCAGAGCACGCGCGGTCACCAGATCCGCCGCTGCCAGCGCCGCGCCGCAATCCTCGATCCTGGCGGCGTGAACCGTTCCGCCGACACCGATTCCGCGTTGGACGGCACGCAGGAAAGCCGCCTTCTTGGCGTTGCTCTCGACCAGATCGACGACGCCGCCCTGGTCCGCCCGCGCCGCAGCGACGACGAGGCCGGGAAGGCCCGCGCCGGAACCCAGATCGACGCAGCGCTGAAACGGCGGCAGGAGGCGCTCCAGCACGAGCGAATCAGCGATGTGGCGTGACCAGACATCGCCGATCGTCGCCGGAGCGACGAGGTTGATGTGGCGCTGCCACTCGGTCAGCAGGGCAACATATTGGTCCAGACGCGCCAGCGTTTCACGTGAAACATTGTGCGTCTCGAGAAAATGGGCTCGGCCCTCGGCCTGTTGTGCCGCCACATCGACGGGCCGCGGCGCGGCTTTGCGCTTTGGTTTGGCCGCGGGCTGGCGCTCCGGCGGAAATGGCTTTCGCTCACGCCGCACGAACGACCTCACTGCGCCGCATGGCGACGAGGATCAGAGCGAGAGCGGCCGGCGTCATCCCGTCGATCCGTTCGGCTTCGGCGATGGTCGTCGGGCGACGGGCGCTCAGCTTTTGCCGCAACTCGTTGGACAAGCCGGTGAGAGCCAAAAAGTCCAGATCGGTCGGGATCGTCCGGTTCTCGTCCCGGCGCAGACGTTCCTGATCACGCCGCTGGCGGTCCAGATAGACATCATAGCCGGCTTCAATCTCGATCCGCTCCCGGATCGGCCCACCGATGCTCGCGAACGCCGGCCAGATAGCGGTAAGTCGGTCCAGATCGATTTCGGTTTGCGAGAGCAGCTGCCAGGCCGTGCGGCGGCGCCCGTCCTGATTGACCGAAAGTCCGTGCCGCTGGGCTTCGGACGGCGTCAACTCGGCGGCTTCCAACATCGCGCGCGCCTTGGCGAGCGCCGCCTCGCTTTCCTCGAAGGCCACGCGACGTTCCGCGTCGACGATGCCGAGCGACAGGCCAAGCGGCGTCAACCGGCGGTCAGCATTGTCGGCCCGGAGCGACAGGCGGAATTCGGCCCGCGAGGTGAACATCCGATAGGGCTCGGACACCCCGGTGCGGGTGAGATCGTCGATCATTACGCCGATATAGGCGTCGGCCCGACCGATACCGACAGGCTCCGCGCCGCCGGCCAGCCGCGCCGCGTTGATCCCGGCGACGATCCCCTGCGCCGCGGCTTCCTCGTAACCCGTCGTGCCATTGATCTGGCCGGCGAGGAACAGGCCTTCGGCGCGCCGAACCGCGAGGTGGCGATCGAGCTCGCGCGGATCGACATGATCGTATTCGATGGCGTAGCCAGGCTTGAGCACGTCCACCCGCTCCAGTCCCGGAATCGAGCGCAGGAATTGCAACTGCACGTCCTCGGGCAGGGAGGTCGACACGCCATTCGGGTAGATCGTGTCGTCGTCGAGCCCTTCCGGCTCCAGGAAGATCTGGTGGCCGTCGCGGTCGCCGAACTTGACGATCTTGTCCTCGATCGAGGGACAATAGCGCGGCCCCGCTCCCTCGATGCGGCCGGAATAGAGCGCCGACCGACCGATATTCTCACGGATGATCCGGTGGGTCTCCGGCGTCGTCCGGGTGATCCCGCAATCGATCTGCAGGTTGGTGATCGCCTTGGTCAGATAAGAAAACGGAACCGGGTCGGCGTCCGGGGCCTGCCGGTCAAGCCCGCTCCAGTCGATCGTGCGGCCGTCGAGCCGCGCCGGCGTACCGGTCTTCAGCCGGCCCAGCGTCAGGCCAAGCCGCTTCAGCGTTCCCGAAAGGCCCGTCGAGGGATCCTCGCCCATGCGCCCGGCCGGGATCGTCCGGTCGCCGATATGGATCAGACCCGACAGGAATGTCCCCGTGGTAAGCACCACAGCCCGGCACTGGATGGCGCGGCCGTCTCCGAGGACCACGCCGGTCACCCGGTTCCGCTCGTCCAGAACAAGATCGGCGACATCGCCTTCGACCACGTCGAGATTGGCATGGGACTTGATCGCCGCTTGCATCGCCTCGCGGTAGAGCCGCCGGTCGGCCTGGGTCCGGGGTCCGCGCACGGCTGGCCCCTTGCGCCGGTTGAGCAGGCGAAACTGGATGCCGGACGCGTCGGCAACCTGACCCATCAACCCGCCCAACGCGTCGATCTCGCGTACGAGATGGCCTTTGCCGATGCCGCCAATCGCCGGATTGCAGCTCATCGCGCCGATGGTATCGAAGCGGTGGGTGACCAGCGCGGTTTGCGCGCCTGCCCGCGCCGAGGCGCTCGCTGCCTCGCAGCCGGCATGGCCGCCGCCAATGATAACGACGTCGTAGTCGGAGGCGGCGAGGAGGGACGGATCACGCATGGGTCTCGGATACCGGTTGAGCAGGGCGGTGGTGCCAATCGCGGAAACGGATTCGACACCGACAGGCAAACATTTTTTCGATGAAGCTAAGCCTATAAAGGCTCAATCGCTCGGAGACAACGCAAGCGGAAATGCGGCAACAAGCCCGCCTTTCCTCATTTGCCGATGCAGAACTCGGAAAAGATGACGTCCAGAAGGTCCTCGACGCCGACCTGGCCGGTCAGCGCGCCGAGACGGTTACCGGCGCGCCGCAGGGTTTCCGCCCCCACTTCCGGCGGCATGTCCGGCTTCGATACGAATTGCTCGAGAATCCGCAAGGCATCGGCGACCAGCTCCTTGTGACGGGTCCGCATCGGCACCGCCTCGTCGGGATCGCCTGCCGCGTCGACCGCCAGGGCCGAGACACGCGCAACAAGGGCCGACATCCCCTCGCCGGTCTTGGTGGAAATTGCAAAGTCGAAGGCGAAATCGTCCCATTCGCCGCCAAACCGTGCCGCCAGACCGTGCGGCTCCGGCCGGTCGGACTTGGTGCGAACGGTGAGGATATGCCTATGCGGTCGGGACATCCCCGTCGCGACGTCGTCCAGAGGCGTCTGCGATGCGGCGAGCATCATCGGATGTTTCACGTGAGTCAAAAGGTCCGAGAACCGCGCGAAGGGCCCATGTCCGGATTGGGTATCGACCAGCGCAAGGACCAAATCGGCCGAATCCATCACGGCCCGAGCCCGCTCGACGCCGATCGCTTCGACCGCATCGGACGTTTCACGGATTCCGGCCGTGTCGGAGAAACGCACCGGGACCCCGCCGAGATCGAGAGTCGCCTCGATCACGTCGCGCGTCGTACCCGGGATTTCGGTGACGATCGCCACCTCCCGATCGGCCAACGCATTGAGCAGGCTGGACTTTCCGGCGTTGGGCGCACCGACGATCGCCACACGGTAGCCCTCGCGGAGGATCTCGCCACGGTCAGCGTTGGCAAGATGGGTCCGCATCTCATCGACGAGGGCCGCGATCTTCGTCGCCACGCCGCCAGCAACGTCGTCGCCGACATCGCCCTCGTCGGCGAAGTCGAACGAGGCTTCGATCATTGCCCGCGCTTCGGTCAACCGCCGCATCCAGTCCTCGTAGATGGCACGCAACGCCCCACCCGCCTGCGCCACCGCCATGCGGCGCTGCGCCTCGGTCTCCGCCGAGATGAGATCGGCCAACCCCTCGGCTTCGGTCAGGTCGATGCGGCCGTTCTCGAAGGCCCGCCGGGTGAACTCGCCAGCGACTGCGAGGCGCACATCGGGAAGCCCCGTCGCCGCGTCGAGAAAGGCTGCGACGACGGCCCGCCCGCCATGCAGGTGGAACTCGGCGAGGTCCTCCCCGGTAACGCTGCCCGGCGATGGAAAGAACAACGCGATGCCCCGGTCGATGGTCGCCCCGGCCGCGTCGCGGAACCGGCGAAGGCTGGCGCGGCGTTCTGGCGGCATACCGCCGGCAAGGCTCTCCATGACAATCCGCGCCGAGGGACCGCTGATGCGTACAACTGCGACGCCGGAGGGCAGGGCGCCGGAGGACAGGGCAGCAATGGTATCGGATGGGATCAAACGAGTGGCTCGGAGTTTTTCGGGATGGTCGAAGGGGACAAAACCAGCTTCCAGGGGTGTTCGCAACCGGCAAACGCCCAGGCATTCGGGAGCGCGTTTTGGCCGCGACACGCCATTGAACGGGAAGTCGCCCTCGAAATCGTCGAACGCTTGCCTTAGGCTTCCGGGTTTGAGGGGCGAAACCACGGGATCTCCATGAGCGACGCGCGCGACAACCGGCTCGACGATGCCGTCAGCCCGTATCTCCTGCAGCATCGGGATAACCCGGTCCATTGGCGGGAATGGTCCGACGCCACGCTAGCCGAGGCGCGCGCGCTCGACCGACCGATCCTCCTGTCCGTCGGCTACGCGGCCTGTCACTGGTGCCATGTCATGGCGCATGAGAGCTTCGAGGACGAGGGCGTGGCGGCGGCGATGAACCGCGACTTCGTCAATGTGAAGGTGGATCGCGAAGAGCGGCCCGACATCGACCATCTCTACATGACCGCGCTGCAGGCCATGGGCGAACAGGGCGGCTGGCCGATGACCATGTTCCTGACACCCGAGGGCCAGCCGTTTTTCGGCGGCACCTATTTTCCCAAGGACGCCCGCTATGGCCGCCCCGGTTTCACCCAGGTGCTCGAAGCCATCGCCAAGGCCTGGCGCGAGAAGCGCGCGGATCTGACGACAAGCGCGGGCGCGATCTCCGGGCGGCTGAGCGAATTCCTGTCGCGTTCGGCGGCACCGGGACCGCTTGCCGACCTCGATCTGGCGGGCCCGGCGGAGCGTATCGGCCAGATGGTCGATCCGGCCCAAGGCGGGCTTCGCGGCGCGCCGAAGTTTCCCAACGCGCCGTTCATGGAAATCCTGGCGCGGTCGGCTTTCGAGACCGGCTCCCCGGAACATCGCCAGGCCTTTCTCAAAACCGTCCGTGCGCTCTCGCTCGGCGGTATCTACGACCATCTCGGCGGCGGCCTGCATCGCTATTCGACCGACGACCGCTGGCTGGTGCCGCATTTCGAGAAGATGCTCTACGACAATGCCCAATTCCTGCGCCATCTCGGCTGGGCCTACCGGATGACCGGCGACGATCTGCTTCGATGCCGTATCGACGAGACGATCGGCTGGCTTCGGCGCGAAATGCGTGTCGACGGCGGCGGCCTCGCCGCGTCCCTCGATGCCGACAGTCTCAACGTCGAGGGCCATTCGGAGGAGGGCGCCTTCTATGTCTGGTCGGCGGCTCAGGTCGACGATCTGCTCGGTGATCGCGCTGCGCCGTTCAAAGGCGCCTTCGACGTCGGCGAGGCCGGCAACTGGGAGGGGCATTCGATCCTGCATCGCCTGCATCCGGGCGCCGCATCGAGCGACCCGGACTTTGCCGCGGAACGCCAGATTCTCCTCGAGAAAAGAGCCGACCGGCCTCGGCCCGGCCGCGACGACAAGGTGCTCGCCGACTGGAACGGCCTGATGATCCGGGCACTGGCGGAAATCGGTGGCGCTTTCGGGAACGACGATGCGCTTGCCCTCGCGCGTGATGCCTTCAATTTTGTCGTCCAGGATATGATCGTCGACGGTCGCCTGCGCCATGCCGCGCGAGCCGGACGAACGACCGGTCTGGCGCTGTCGTCCGACTATGGCGCCTTGATCCAGGCTGCGGTCGCATTGTTCGCGGCAACCCTCAACGCGCGTTATCTCGATCGCGCCCGCTGGTTCGCCGACGAGCTCGAACGCTGGCACGGGGATGGCGACGGCGGACACTATCTGAACGCTTCCGACGCCTCCGACGTGATGATTCGCCTGCGCGGAGACCAGGACGATGCGATTCCGGGCGGCACAGCGCTGGTCATCGAAGGGCTTGCCATGCTCGCCCAAGCCAGCGGCGCGATCGAGATCGGCGAACGGGCCGAGCGGGCGGCCCTTCTAGCCGCCGGGCGCGTCGGCCAGGGAGCCGCCGGCTTTCCCGGCATCGTCGCGGCATCGGGGCGGCTACGTCGCGGCAGCGAACTTTGCGTGATCGGCACGCCAGACGATCCCGGATTCCCCGAGATGCTCGCAAAGGCGCATCAAAGCGTCGACCTCGATCGCCTCGATCTGGTCCTGGCCGATCCCGATCGGCTGCCGGAGCAACTACCGACCGCCGCGATGCGGCCCTTGCGCCGGCCGGCCGCCTATTTGTGCGAGGGTCGCGTCTGTCGGCCACCAGTCTACGATGACGCGGCGCTGGCGAAGGCGTTGAGCGGCGACAGCGATTAATACCAGGGTTTCACCGACGCGGCCTATGTCACCCGGCCGACCGTCGCACCGGTAGCACTGCGCAATTGCAGCGGCACCACCTCGAAGACGTGCCGCGGCGTCCCCGCGGCGGCCCAGACGGTGGCGTGCTGGAACAGATCCTCATCCATCAGGGTGGCGAGCTTGCGCGAGGCCCCCAGCGGCGAAACCCCACCGATGGCAAAGCCGGTCGCCTGACGGACGAAATCGGCGTCGGGCCGCTCCAGCGCCTCGCCGAAATGCGTCGCCATGGAAGCCTCGTCGACCCGATTGGCACCCGACACCAGCAGCAGATAGGCTTGGCCGGTCGCGGTGCCCTTGAACACCAGGGATTTGACGATCTGGCCGACGCTGGCGCCGACGGCCTTCGCCGCTTCCTCTGCCGAGCGGGCCGATTTCGCGGTCTCCACTACCGCAATATTGAGGCCCTTGGCCTCGGCATCGGCCTCGACCCGCGCCACCGCGTCCGGTTTCTCTGTCATCCCCGATCCCTCCTGGTTGCTCGCTGCAGGCTTCGCCGTCCGAGCCGTCGCAGTCAAGCCGGGCCCCAGCGCAACGAAAAACGGCGGCCCGCAAGGACCGCCGTTTCACGTGAGTCACGCCATTCGCGTCCGACGGACGCGAATGCGATCAGGTATTCATCGAATCGAAGAAATCGGCATTGCTCTTGGTCTGCTTGAGCTTGTCGTTCAGGAATTCGATCGCATCGGTCGTGCCCATTGGCGACAGGATCCGGCGCAGCACGAAAATCTTCTGCAGATCGCCCTTCGGGACCAGCAAGTCTTCCTTACGGGTGCCGGACTTCAGAATGTCCATCGCCGGGTAGATACGCTTGTCGGCGACCTTGCGATCAAGCACGATCTCGGAATTGCCGGTGCCCTTGAATTCTTCGAAGATTACCTCATCCATGCGGCTGCCGGTATCGATCAGCGCTGTCGCGATGATGGTCAGCGAGCCACCTTCCTCGATATTGCGCGCCGCGCCGAAGAAGCGTTTCGGCCGCTGCAGGGCGTTGGCGTCGACGCCGCCGGTCAGCACCTTGCCCGACGAGGGAACGGTGGTGTTGTAGGCGCGACCGAGGCGGGTGATCGAATCCAGGAGGATGACGACGTCGCGGCCGTGCTCCACCAGGCGCTTGGCCTTTTCGATCACCATTTCGGCGACCTGGACGTGGCGCTGCGCCGGCTCGTCGAAGGTCGACGACACCACCTCGCCCTTCACCGACCGCTGCATGTCGGTCACTTCCTCGGGCCGCTCATCGATCAACAGAACGATCAGATAGCATTCCGGATGGTTCGCGGTAATCGAATGGGCGATGTTTTGCAGAAGTACAGTCTTGCCGGTACGCGGCTGCGCGACGATCAACGCGCGCTGGCCCTTGCCGAGCGGCGCGACGAGATCGATGACCCGGGCCGACATATCCTTCTTGGAGGTTGGATCGTCGAGCTCCATCTTGAACCGCTCGGTCGGATAGAGCGGCGTCAGATTGTCGAAGTGGCTCTTGTGGCGGATTTTCTCAGGATCGTCGAAATTGATCGTGTTGACCTTGAGCAGCGCGAAATAGCGCTCGCCGTCCTTGGGACTGCGGATCGGTCCCTCGACCGTATCGCCGGTCTTCAGCTGGAATTTACGAATCTGCGATGGTGAAACATAGATGTCGTCCGGACCCGGCAAGTAGTTTGCTTCGGGCGAACGTAGAAAAGCGAAACCATCCTGGAGAATTTCCACGACGCCCTCGCCGATGATTTCGACTTCCTGGGCCGCGAGTTGCTTGAGAATCGCAAACAGCAACTCCTGCTTGCGCAGCACTGAGGCGTTCTCGACCTCGTTCTCTTCGGCAAACGCGATCAATTCGGGTGCGCTTTTGTTCTTCAGGTCCTGAAGTTTCATTCGGAAATAGGCTCTTTTGGGGTTCGTGCCGACGGATCGCGTCGAAACAGATGAAGGCGACAATGGGGAAACGCTGGGGGCCGGAAACGCTAAACGGTTCTGCGGCAGGGACGAGGCGAACAGAAATGGTCGCGCAACGCCCCAGAAAGGCGGGATAGTCCATTGTGATATAGCGGTGGCAGCGAGGCGGCGCAAGAGGCGCGTTGGCGCCCCACGCGAAAGCCTCCTATCGCGGTTACCGCCTTGTCACCGACGGCACCCTTGCACAGGGTGGCGATTTAGAGGGTTGCGGTCCGTTTATTCCTCCCTGTCGAACCCCAGCGCTTCAAGGGCGTGGGTGACAACTGCTTCGGGCGGAACGCCGACGGATACCGTCACGCCATCCTCATCCATTTCCAGCGGTTCCAGATCGTCGAACTGCGACTGGAGCAGCGATTTCGGCATATAGTGGCCAGTGCGGCGACCAATGCGGTCGCCCACCAGATCCTGGTCGGCGGTGAGCGAGACGAAGCGCACGCGCGTATTCGCCTCGCGCAAGAGATCCCGATAGCGCCGTTTCAAGGCCGAGCAGGCGACAACGCTCGAAACGCCATGGCTGGCCTGATCGGCGATCCAGTCGCGAATGGCCGACAGCCAAGGCGCCCGGTCGTCATCGTTCAAAGGCTCGCCGGATTCCATCTTGGCGATGTTCTGGGCCGAGTGAAACTCGTCCGCCTCGGCGAAGGGCCAGCCGAGACGTTCCGCAAGCAGCTTTGCCGTCGTGGTCTTGCCGACGCCCGACGGACCCATGACCACAAGAGCGGTCGTTTTTTGATCCATCTGCCCGGCTTCCTCTCCTCCAAGCTGTCGTCAGCGATCAGAACGGCTTCACCACGACCAGAATGATGATCAGGATCAGGATCACCGCCGGCACCTCGTTCATCAGCCGCCAGAACTTGCCGGATTTGGTGTTCGTGTCCCGCTCGAACCGCTTGAACGAGGCGGACAGATAGCCGTGCAGGCCGGACATCACCAGGACGAGGGCGATCTTGGCATGAATCCAGCCACCCTGGAACTCGAACACCTTCCAGGCGAGCCACAGGCCGAGCACCCACGTCAGGATCATCGAGGGCGTCATGATGCCCTTGAGCAGCCGCCGTTCCATCACCTTGAAGGTCTCGGACTGGGGCGTGCCCGGTCCCGCTTCCGCGTGGTAGACGAACAGCCGCGGCAGATAGAGCATGCCGGCCATCCAGGCGATGATGACGAAGATGTGGAACGCCTTGATCCAGAGCTGCCATTCGACCGGCACCAGGACGAACAGGGCTGCGACAAGCGCCAGTGCGACGACGGCGACGACGGCGGTCCGCCCGCCATTGGCCGACTTCGTCGCGGACTTGCTCGAGGATGGGGTGTTCTGGTTCATGGCTTGGCAGTCCTGATGCGATCGAGAAGGGCTCCGACATGGGCGATCGGCGCCTCGGGCGTGATGCCGTGGCCAAGATTGAAGATCAACGGCCCGTCGCCGAGGTTTTCGAGAATCCGGTCGACGCCGTCTTCCAGCGCCTTGCCGCCGGCGATCAGCCGCAGCGGGTCAAGATTGCCTTGGACGGCCCCGGCTTTCTGCAATTCCTTCGCCTGGGACACCGGCACCGACCAATCGAGGCCGACCGCGTCGACACCGGTCTTTTCGCGATAGGTATTCAAAAGCGTTCCCGCGCCCTTGGCGAAGCCGATGATCTTCGCGCCCGGCACCGCGGCTCGGACCTTTTCCACCATCCGGGCAACCGGCCGCACGGCATAGGCTTCGAACGACGCCTCGTCGAGAACGCCGGCCCAGGAATCGAAGATCTGGACGCAGTCGGCACCGGCCTGCAACTGCCGGATCAGGTAGTCCGCGCTCATTTCCGCCAGCAGATACAGCAGCGTCTCCATCTCGGCCGGGTGGCGATAGGCGAACAACCGAGCCGGGGCCTGATCCGGCGTCCCGTGGCCGGCGATCATGTAGGTCGCCACCGTCCAGGGTGCGCCGCAAAAGCCGATCAGCGTCGTCTCGTCGGGCAGTTCCTCGCGCAGCCGGCCCACCGTCGCGATCACCGGAGCCAGATGAGTTTCGCCGCGCGACGGATCGAGATTAGCGATCTCATCCGGGCGGATCGGCGTCAGCTTCGGGCCTTCGCCCTGGACGAAATGAAGACCGCGATCGAGCGCGTCCGGAATCACGAGGATGTCGGAGAACAGGATCGCCGCGTCGAAGCCGAAGCGGCGGATCGGCTGCAAGGTGACCTCGGTTGCCAGATCCGGATTGTAGCAAAGATCCAGGAACCCGCCGGCCTTTTCGCGGGTTGCCCGATATTCGGGAAGGTAGCGGCCGGCCTGTCTCATGAGCCACACTGGAGGGGGAAAGACGCTTTCGCCTTCCAGGACCCGGACGAGCTTGCGCTTCTGCATCAGGTTTGGGCTCCTAATAAAAAAGAAAGATTTCAAGAGAAATCGTTATTTTGATTCTATGAGTCGGTGGATAGCCGGAATTCACAAGCGGCGGTAGATGGCGGCCGTTTCGCGCTCGTCCACAGCCCGGATGAATGGTTTTCGCCTACCGGTGTGAGAAACGTTAAACTTTTAAGCAATCCGCCAAATTCGTCAGGGTGTTAGCGAGGCACGCGCGTTGCCAGAAACCTGTCCGAGAGCTGTGGAAAGCATGGGATGAACGTGCGTCGTCCACAAATGCGGGGCTACGCGCACACAGGCCGTGCATCGCCGCCAATTGTGGACGAAAGCCGACTTATGCGCCTCGGCCCGGATCGGCGCGGCGGCGGGCTGGCTTAACTCTTCCTTAACCCACAGGCCCGGCGGAATTCCGGGGGTGGAGGCGGCCGGCCCCTTGCGAAGCGATGCCGAATCGAGTCCCGAGCGGCGCCAATGGCGTTTCGGCCCTCAAGGCGCTATCAAGCCTCTCGGGCGTGAAGAAACGGTTAAAATGGGGACCAAATGGCCAAGGGCATCGTGCTCGCCTCCGGCAGCATCCACCGCAAGGAACTCCTCAAGAACGCCGGGATCGACTTCACGGTCGAGCCGAGCGAGCTCGACGAGCGGGCGGTCGAGGCACCGCTGCTGCAATCGGGTGCCGGACCTGAAGACGTCGCCGCGATTCTCGCCGAGGCCAAGGCCACCGACGTTTCGGCCCGCCATCCGGGTGAGATCGTCATCGGCGCCGACCAGACCCTCTCGCTCGACGATGAGATCTTCTACAAGCCGGCCAACATGGAAGAGGCGCGACGCACGCTCCTGAAACTCTCCGGGCGCACCCATACGCTGAACAGCGCCGTCGTCCTGGTCGAGGACGGCGTGGTCACCTGGCGGCATGTCGCTACCGCCGCGATCACCCTGCGCCAACTCGATCCGGGCTTTATCGGCCGCTATCTCGCCGCCGCCGGCCAGAAGGCGACGACCAGCGTCGGCGCCTATCAAATCGAGAAGGAGGGCATCCAGCTGATGGAGCGGATCGAGGGCGACTATTTCACCATCATCGGCCTGCCGCTGCTGCCGCTCTTGAAAGAGCTGCGCGTACGGGGCGAGATCGATGGCTGAACCCGAGGCGGAGTGGACGCCGCAGCCTTATGTCAGCGGCGCGGATCGCCCGCGCGGCGAAGGCTCGATCTTCGATCCGAGCGATGTCCAGACGATCCCCGACGGCCCCAAGGCCTTCGTCACCGGGTGGCCGGTGTGGCATTCGCGCTCGCCGATGATCCACCAGAGCTGGCTCGCCGAATTCGGCCTTGCCGGCTCCTATCGCCGCGTCGGCGTGCCGCCCGAGGAGATCGCGGATTTCCTGAAAAGCCTGCGCAAGAACGGCTTTGTCGGTGGCAATGTGACGATCCCGCACAAGCTGGCCGCCTTCGACGCCGTCACGCGGCGGGACGCGGCGGCCGAGACGATCGGCGCGGTGAACACGCTGTGGTTTGAAAAGTCCGGCCGGCTCGTCGGCGGCAATACCGACGCCTATGGTTTCGCGGCCAATCTCGACGAGCGGCTGCCGGGCTGGGCCGACGCCGAGACGGCGGTGGTGCTCGGTGCCGGCGGCGCGGCGCGGGCCGTGGTCTTCGCGCTGTTGAAGCGCGGCGTCAAAGCCGTGCGGATCGTCAACCGCACGGTCGAGCGGGCCGAGGAACTGGCGGCGCGCTTCGGCCCGCGCGTCAGCGGCCATGGCGAGGCGGAGCGGGAAGCGCAGCTGAAGGCCGCCGATCTTCTGGTCAACACGGTGCCGATCCCGGCGAAGGACCCGGATGACGAGACGCCGGACTGGTTCGCGCCGAAGCTGCCGGACCTTGCCGCCCTGCCCGATCACGCGCTGGTCACCGACATTGTCTATGTGCCGCTGCAAACGCCGATATTGCAGGCAGCCGAGGAGCGTGGGCTGCGCCATGCCGACGGGCTCGGCATGCTTCTGCACCAAGCGGTGCCGGGCTTCGAGCGCTGGTTCGGCCGGCGCCCGGTTGTCGGCGAGGCGCTGCGCGCGAAAATCATCCGCGACATCGACAGCGGGGTCTGAGCATGACGCGGCGTGCGTCCGGCCCCCGATGATCGTCCTTGGCCTCACCGGTTCGATCGGCATGGGCAAGTCGACCGCCGCCGCCATGTTCGCCGACGAAGGCGTGCCGGTGCATGATGCCGACGCCGCGGTGCATCGGCTCTATGCCGGCCGGGCGGCGCCGCTGATCGAGGCAGAATTTCCGGGAACGGTCATTGACGGCATCGTCGACCGCCAGCTTTTGGGCGCGGAAGTGCTGAACGATCCCGACGCGCTGAAACGGCTGGAAGCGATCGTCCACCCGCTGGTGCGCGGAGAGGAAGAGGCGTTCCTCGCCGACGCACGGAAATCCGGCGCGCCTCTCGCCCTGCTCGACATTCCGCTGCTTTACGAGACCGGCGCCGAGACCCGCTGCGACAAGGTGGTGGTGGTCAGCGCGCCGGCGGCGATCCAGCGCGAGCGGGTGCTGCGCCGGCCCGGCATGAGCAAGGAGAAATTTGCGGCGATCCTGGCCAAGCAGCTGCCGGACGCGGAAAAACGCGCCCGGGCCGACATCGTCATCGACACCGGCGACGGCTTCGACGCCACCCGCGCGGCGGTGAAGGCGGTGGTGGCGGAACTGAGCGCGGCGTAGGGTACACAGGCCCGATCGAAAAAAGAGTCCGACGTCAGGGAATAAGTCCGCGCCAGCGCTGTTGTCCTGGAGGTAAGCCGAACACAAGCAACCTCAAGGAGACTCCCATGCGCATGCGATCCCTGCTTCTCGCCGCAGCGACCCTGTCCCTCGCCGTCCCGTTGGCCCATGCCGACGACTATGCCGGCGGCGCCATCAAATCGATGGAGACCGACAAGGGCGAGATCCTGACCAACGCCGACGGAATGACCCTCTACACCTTCGACAAGGACACCAAGGGCGTCACCAACTGCTATGACGACTGCGCGACGAAGTGGCCGCCGGCGATGGCGGCGGATGATGCGTCGGCCGACGGTGACTACACGCTGGTCGAACGCAAGGACGGCGGCAAGCAATGGGCCTATGACGGCATGCCGCTCTATCTGTGGCAGAACGACAAGGCGCCGGGCGAGACGACCGGCGACGGCGTCGGCGGAGTCTGGCACGTCGTCCTGGAGAAATAGTCGCAGCGATGTCCCGGTTCCTGGACGAGATGGAGACATGCGTGCCGGCGTTGCGGCGCTACGCGCGGGCGCTCACGCACAATCCCGATCTCGCCGACGATCTCGTCCAGGACTGCCTCGAACGGGCGATCCGCAAAGGCCATCTGTGGAAGCCCTCGGGGCCGTTGCGGGCCTGGCTGTTTCGCGTCCTGCTGAACGTTTATCGCAACGATCTGCGGCGGCGCCGCAGGGCGCCCGATCCCATTCCCTTCGAAAACCTGCCAAGCGAGCCGCGGGCGGCGAATGTCCAGCCGGGCCGGCTGGCGCTGGCGGAGACGGCCAGGGCCATGCAGGAATTGCCGTCGGATCAGCGTGAGGCATTGCTGCTGGTTGCCGTCGAAGAGTTGAGCTACGCCGACGCGGCCGCCGTGCTCGCTATCCCGATCGGTACGCTGATGTCGCGTCTCGCGCGGGCCCGCGCGACGCTGCGCCAGATGACGCAAGCCGACGCACCGATGCTGAGGACCGTGAAATGAGCCGCGACGACGCGACGATCACCAAGGACGACCTGCAGGCCTTTGCCGATGGCGTTCTGGACGCGCGGCGCCGGGCCGAGGTCGAGCGGTATCTCGCGGACCAGCCTGCCGCCGCTCGGGAGGTCGCGGATTGGCAACAGCAAAACCAGGCACTGCGAGCTCTGTATGGTCATGTGACGGGCGAGGCCGTTCCGGCGCGGCTGGCGGTTCACCGCATCGCCAGCGAGCGCAGGCGCCCGGCCCGCAACTGGTCGGGCATGGCCGCGGCCGCCGTCCTGATCCTGGCGATCGGCGGCGCGGGCGGCTGGTATGGCCGCGATGTCCTCACTGTCGCCGCGCCCGCGCCCCTGTCGCTCGCCGGCGAGGCCGAGCAGGCCCATGCCCTTTACGCGACCGAAGTCCTCCACCCGGTGGAAGTGAGGGCCGACGAGAAAACGCACCTCGGAGCATGGCTGTCCAAGCGGCTCGATCGCGCCCTCACCGTGCCCGACCTGCGAGCGACCGGTCTCGACCTTGTCGGCGGTCGGCTGTTGCCGTCGCAGGAGGGGCCGGCCGCGCAATTCATGTACGAGGACGCGGCGGGCGGCCGCGTGACGCTCTACATCGTCCCGGCTGACACCGCGCGGGAGACCTCGTTTCGCTATTCGGCGGCCGGCCGCCTGAAATCGCTGGTGTGGACGGCCGAGGGGATCAGTTGCGCGCTGGTGGGCGATCTGCCCCAGGACCGGCTTCAGGACATCGCCAAGATCGCCTACCGGCAATTGGGTTAGGCTGAGATCGGCGGCTTCGTTGACGCAGATCGTGGTGCCATGGCGCTCCGACATTATCCTCGCGCCATGCTCAATCATCCGAAGCGCTGTGGTACCGGCGTCCAGACACGCTGCGACAAGGTGGAGTGGTCAGCGTACCGAAACCGGACCTTAGCTGGCCTGCGCGGTGATGAAGGCGAAATCGGGCGTTGCTCAACCCTCTATGGACCGAATATACTCTATTCCCGTGAGGACCTTTTGAAATTTAGAGGAAGATGGCTTTTAGCCAGAAGGTATAAATATGGTTTGGGCAACACCGAATTATCCAAGATCAAAAGTAAATATTGCCGGACGATCATTGGTAAAAGGTTCTCCAGACGTTGATATTAATAATATTCTTTTATATTTTGAAGAAAGGGAGGAATACAATAAAAATATAGAAATCGTCAATAATTGGAGATCCTCGCATAGCTATCCTTTGAACACGTTTCAGGCAACTTTACGAAAAAGAGGAAAAAAATAGACAAAAGATGTATATTTGCGACTAGAATAAAACGACTTGAATCGATTACAAAGAAATTACAAAAACATGACGATATGAAATTGTCGCAAATGCAAGATATCGGTGGCTTACGAGCGATTGTTAGGGAATGTAAGTCAGTATACGATCTTTGCGAATTATATGATAGTCGGAATTTAGATCATATTCAGGCAAAAAGGAATGATTATATAATCAATCCCAAGGCCGATGGGTATAGAAGCGTACATTTAATATATAGATATCGTGGCGTTGGGAGAACGCCGCATTATGACGATCTTAAAATTGAGATACAAATTCGATCAATACTGCAGCACGCATGAGCGACTGCAGTCGAAACGGTCGGAATTTTCACGAAACAAGCCCTTAAATCGAGCGAGGTGACAAAGATTGGTTACGTTTCTTTGCCCTAGCAAGCTCGGTTATAGCCGAGAGAGAAAACACCCCCGGAATTCCGGGGGTGATAGAGGACCATAAAGTGAGGAATGCGGAGCTTCTTTCGCTTGCCAGCTCTCTCAATGTTCGGGAGGTCCTGCGGACATATCAGGGGATGTTGCGAGCTCTCGAAAGGCATACGACCAAAGACGCAAAATTTTTCCTACTAACGCTAGAGCCGGACGAAAATCGCATAACGGCAAAAGGATTTTTGACGAGGGATTCGATTTCGGCAAATCAGCAATATACCGAAATGGAGCAATCGTTAGCAAAAAAACCGGGAGCGCAAGCAGTTTTGGTAAAAGTCGATTCCGTTTCTGCATTGAGGCGCGCTTATCAAAATTATTTTGCGGATACAACGACGTTTATTCAAGCATTGAACGATCATCTACCCGACGCTGTTAGCTAGATTACATAATATTGTTAATATAAAATATCAGTTATCCACCCACAGGACGTATACCTACTGAAAATTAAGCCGCGGAAACCGAGATAGGGCCAGACATAGGTTCCTCGTGGAAAACACTAGAACAAGGATTGGGACTCTTGCGGCTGCGGGCTACTTGAGAAAAGGTAGCGCCGAATGAGAGATAGGCTGGCATGCGGGAAATCGTCTTCGACACCGAAACCACGGGTCTCGACCCGGAGGTCGAGCGGGTGATCGAGATCGGCGGCGTCGAGTTGTGGAACCACATCCCGACCGGCAAGAGCTATCACACCTTCGTCCGCCCGGCCGGCCGCAAGGTCGATCCCGGCGCCTTCGACGTCCACGGAATCTCGGACGAGTTCCTGGCCGACAAGCCGCTGTTCGAGGAGATCGCCGGGGAGTTCCTCGAGTTCTTCGCCGGCGCCCGGCTGATCGCCCACAACGCCGCCTTCGACACACGGTTTCTCAACGCCGAACTGAAGCGCATCGGCCAGCCGCCGATCGACCCGTCGGTCGTTATCGACACGCTGCCGATGGCGCGGCGCAAGTTCCCGATGGCGCCGGCGACGCTCGACGCCTTGTGCTCGCGCTTTTCGATCGACACCAGTCGCCGCGACAAGCACGGCGCGCTCCTGGATTCGGAGCTTCTCGCCGAAGTCTATATCGAGCTGATCGGCGGCCGCCAGGCGGCGCTGGGACTGGCGGTGGAGACGGATACGGCCGGCGACGGGACGGATGGCGATTTCGGCCGGATCGAGCCGCGGCCGGTGCCGCTGCCGCCCCGGCTGACGGCGGAAGAAGCCGCGCGGCATCGCGCCTTCGTCGCAACGATGGGCGAGGAGGCGCTGTGGTGGCGTTTTCTGGAGCGCCCGCAGGCGGCAGCGACGACCGACGCCTGATCGCGCCCGCGCAAGGTGCTGCTCATCAAAACGCCGGCGGCATCGCGCGATGCCGCCGGCGTTTCTTGGTCTCAAGGAACGATGAAGCGGCGTCGCCTCAGGCAGTCTGGACCTGCTGGCGGGCGCGCTCCTCGGCCATGCGCTGCTGGAACAGCTGCGAGAAGTCGATCGGGTCGATCATCAGCGGCGGGAAGCCGCCATTGCGGGTCACGTCGGCCATCACCTGGCGAGCGAAGGGGAACAAGAGTCGCGGGCATTCGATGAACAGCACCGGCAGGAGATGCTCCTGCGGGAAGTTCTGCAGCTTGAAGACGCCGCCATATTCCAGTTCGACATTGAACATCAGCTCGGCGCCCTCGCCGGCCTTGGCGTTCATCGTCAGCCGCACGTCATAGTCGCCCTCGGAGCCCTCGATCGGGTTGGCACCGACATTGACGCCGATATTGATCGCCGGCGCCTTGGTCTGGCCGCGCAAGACGCCCGGCGCGTTCGGGCTCTCGAAGGAGAGGTCCCGGATATACTGGGTGAGGATGTTGATGCTGGGCGGCGTGGCGGGCTTTGCGGCGCCGTCGCCGGTGGCGGCACCATTGCCGTTGCCGGTGGTCTTCTGATCGTTTGTGTCGGACATGTTGGCTCCCGTCTCGATGCTGGTCCCGGCTAATGTCGCCGCGAAGGCGCGCCCGGTGCCAGTGTTAGCGGGCCGGGCGCTATGCCAGGCCGGCAGCAAATAATGGGCGCGAGCGCTATCACGCGGTCAAGGCGAGGACAAGATGAAGGCCGACCTCGCGCCGCCGCGTTGGGCTCAGTGCAGGATGCGGCCTTGCGGCGTGTCGTCGCCATCGCGCTTGTCGTTCCAGGGCGAGGAGGGGTCGGGCCGGCGCTCGAACTCCTCGCCGCTGAGATCGACGACGTCGGGCCCACCGCCAGCCCGCGGGTCGGGCTGTGGGCTGCGGGCCCCGGAATTCCACGTGCCGGATGTCCCAGCCCCTTGCGCCACGACGACCACGCGGCTTTTCATGAAATTCCAGATGCCGTCGCGGATTTTCGGCACGAACAGCAGGAAGCCGATCGTGTCGGTGACGAGGCCGGGGGTCAAAAGCAGGATGCCGGCCATGGCGATCATCACGCCGTGGACGAGATCGCGCCCCGGCATGCGCTTGGCGCGGATGTCGGCCTGGATGCGCGCCAGCGTCGACAGGCCCTGCTGCTTCAGCAACAGCGTGCCGACGATCGCGGTCAACAGGACGAGGCCGAGCGTCGGCCACAGGCCGATCATGTTGCCGACCAGGATGAACACGGCGATCTCCAGGATCGGAATTACCAGGAGCAGGAAGGGGATCAGGGCGAAGGGCATGGTTTGGTCACTCCTTTGACGGCATAATGCCCCTCATGCGCATTTCGGGCAGCACCGCGTCGCAAGATCAGATAGGAAGTCCGGAAACGAATTTGAATGCATAGCCGGCCGTCTCTATATGGGGGCGAATGGCATGTGCGACGGCGAGGCGACAGAACCAATGAGTTTCGGGACGATCTTTTTCATAGTGCTTGCGGCGATCGTCCTGTTTCAGCTGCGCAGCGTTCTCGGCCGGCGTACCGGCAGCGAGCGCCCGCCCTTCGATCCTTATTCGCGGCGAGAGGGACGGCCAGGGGAAGCTGCGCCCAACGACAATGTCGTCACCTTGCCGCACCGCCGCCTGCCCGGCGGTGATGTCGCCACGCCCCCGAATACCTACGAGGCCATCGACAAGCTGGCCGCGCCAGGCACCCCGCTCAACGGCGAATTGCGTCGCATCCGCGACGACGACCCGAATTTCGAGCCGGCGGAGTTCCTCGAGGGCGCCAAGCTCGCTTATGAAATGATCGTCACCGCCTTTGCCGACGGCGACCGCAAGGTGTTGAAGAACCTGTTGTCGAACGAAGTGTATCAGGGTTTCGAACAGGCGATCACCGACCGCGAACAACGCGGCGAGCGCATGCAGTCCTCCTTCGTCGGCATCGATGACGCCGAGGTCGTGTCCGCCGAAAAGAAGGATCGCGAGGCGCTGGTGACGGTGCGTATCGTGGCGCAGTTGATTTCCGCCGTGCTGAAGCCGGACGGCGAGATCGTCGAGGGCGACCCCGAAGCCGTCGTCGAGGTCAAGGATGTCTGGACATTCTCGCGCGACCTACGTTCGCGCGATCCGAACTGGAAGCTGGCCGGGACCGAATCCGAAGAAGACTGAACCGGAGCGGCGAGCCCTTCCATGACCCGCTTCCTGCGCCGCAGCTTTGCCGACCTGCCGGGCTGGGCCGGCGCCGATCACGCCCTGGCCTTCGCCGCGTTTCGCGACAGCGCGCCCCGGCTCGTCAAGGACCAGGTGCCAGCAGGATCGCTGGACATTGAGCCGGACGCCTTTCGCTCCGCCGCAAAGGAGGCGATGGCCGCTGGGGATCTGGATGGCGTGGCGGCGCGGTCGTTCTTCGAGACGCATTTCATCCCGCTGCGCATCCTGCCGGAAGGCGCCGGGACCGACACACCGGGCTTCGTCACCGGCTATTACGAGCCGGTCGTCGCCGCTTCGCCGGTGCGCACCGACCGGTTCCGGTTCCCGCTCTACGCGCGGCCGCTGGATCTCGTGAAGATCGACGACATATCCCGCCCGCCGGGGCTCGATTCCTCGTTCCGCTTCGCGCGTCGCACCCCTTGCGGGCTGCTTGAGGAATATCCCGACCGGGCCGCGATCGAAGCCGGCGCGCTGGCCGGCTGGGATCTCGAAATCGCCTGGCTCGACGATCCGGTGGACGCGTTCTTCATCCACATTCAGGGATCGGCCCGGCTGCGCCTTCCGGGCGGGCGCGAAACCCGCGTGAGCTATACTGCCAAGACCGGACATCCGTTCACCGCGATCGGCCGTAGCCTGGTCGATGAGGGCGAGCTCACGCTGGCCGAAGCCGACATGGACGGCATCAGGGGGTGGCTGGCGGCACATCCGGAGCGGCGGCAGGCCCTGTTCAACCGCAATCGCTCCTTCATCTTTTTTCGGGAAATGCCGGTGGACGATCCGGCAAAGGGCCCGATCGGCGCGGCCAAGGTGCCGCTCACGGCGCTGGCCTCGATCGCCGTCGACCGGGAACTCGCGACCTTTTGCGTGCCCTATTTCATCGACGCGCCGCAGCTTGCCGTGGCCGGTGCCCCATTCCGCCGCCTGATGATCGCGCAGGATACCGGTTCGGCCATTCTCGGACCTGCCCGCGCCGACATTTTCGTCGGTTCGGGACCGGAAGCCGGCCGGATCGCCGGGCGGATTCGCCACGCGGCGGATTTTCATGTCCTGGCGCCGGCGAGGCTCGCCGAAAGTCTGGCGCGGTGAGGCGCGGACGACGCCTCAGTGGCGAGGATGCCCGTTTGTGGGCGAGCGTCGCCCGCACGGCGATGCCGCTGAAGGGCAAGGCGCATCCGAAAATGCCAGAGGAACCGTCGCAGGATAAGCTGTCACCGGCCTTTGCCGCCGCGAGCGGACGGCAGGCGGCGGACACTGCCGCACCCGGGCCGTCGGCGGCGCCGGAGCGCAGTGGCCGGCGGCTGACCCAGCACCCGATCGAAAGGCCGACGCGGCGCAAGATCGCCAAGGGCCGGGTCGCGATCGAGGCGCGCATCGACCTGCACGAGATGACGCAGGATGGCGCCCACGACGCGCTGCTCGGCTTCCTGCGCCAGGCACAGGTGATGGGGCTGCGCCATGTGCTGGTGATCACCGGTCGCGGGGCTCGTCCGGGCGCCGCGTTCGGGTCGCGCGGGGTGTTGCGGCGGGTGGTGCCGCTGTGGTTCGCCAATCCGGAATTCCGCCCGCTGGTGTCCGGCTTCGACAGCGCCGAGCGCCATCACGGCGGCGAGGGTGCGCTCTATGTGCGGGTGAGGCGCTTCTCATGACCCCCTTCGGCGAGAAGATCCGTGTCATGCGCAAGGAGCGCGGCGTGACCCAGGGCGAAATGGCCGCGGCGCTCGGGATTTCGAGCGCCTATCTCTCGGCGCTGGAACACGGCCGGCGCGGACGCCCGACCTGGGAACTCCTGCAGCGCATCATCGGCTATCTCAACGTGATCTGGGACGAGGCGGAGGAGCTGGAGCGGCTGGCCGAACTCTCGCACCCGAAGATCACGGTCGAAACCGCCGGACTGAGCCCTGAGGCGACGGCGCTGGCCAACCGGCTTGCCGAGACGATCGCGATCCTTCCCGCCGGCGACATAAAGCGCCTGCTCGCCGAGCTTGAGACTGCCGCCACGCGCGCCGAGGCGGCGCTGAAGGAAAAGCGGCGGCGACGGTAGCTGCGGTTGCAATGGGGCGGTTGTGACCCTCCGGCCGTCGATCGATTCACGTGAAACGGACGGTCTCGGGGGCGAATTCTTAAGCGTCCGTTAACCATGACCACGCGAGACTGGCCTGTCCCCGCGACGACATGGTCGCGGGCATCCCTCTCGCGGTGTCACGTCCGATGTGCCGACTTCTCGCCTATGCCGGCCCGCCCATCTTTCTCGACCGGTTGCTGGTCGAGCCGCGCGCCTCGCTGATCTCCCAGTCCCTGGCTGCGCGAGAGGCCAAGACGATCGTCAATGGCGATGGTTGCGGTATCGGCTGGTATGGCGAGCGCCCCGAGGCGGGCGTTTACCGCGGCATCCTGCCGGCCTGGTCGGATGCCAATCTCGTTTCGCTCTGCCGCCAGATCCGCTCACCGCTGTTTCTGGCGCATGTGCGCTCGGCGACGTATGGCGAGGTCTCGACCGCCAATTGCCATCCCTTCGCAGACGGCCGGCATCTGTTCATGCACAATGGCCAGATCGGTGGCTATGAGCGCCAGCGCCGGCGCATCGATGCCCTGATCCCGGACGCGCTCTATCCCAGACGGAGAGGCACCAGCGATTCGGAGGCGATCTTCCTGGCGGCGCTGGGAGGTGGCCTCGACGACGATCCCGTCGGCGCCATCGCGGCAACCCTCGCCGCGATCGGGTCGACGGTTCGCGCGACGGGGGAGACTGCACCGCTTCGCTTCGCCGCCGTCCACAGCGACGGCGAGACCCTCTGGGCCTATCGCTGGGCCAATGACGGCTTGCCGCCGTCGCTGTATTGGCGGCGCGAGGGCGACGGCATCGTCGTCGCGTCGGAGCCCTGCGACGCGGACGCCGGAAACTGGACGATCGTGCCACCGGCCTCGGTGCTGGTGGCAAGGCGCGACGGTGCCTCGCGGATCGTCCCGTTCGAGGTTGCCGCGCCGGCCCGCGCCGCTGCGTGAGACCGCGGGCCGCCGGGCCGCGGCTTTACAGGATGAACCGCGACAGATCCGTGTCGCCGGCGATACCGTCGAGCGCCTTGTGCACATAGGCGGCGTCGACCCGGTAGCTCTCGCCGGGCTTGTCGGGCGCCTCGAAGGAAATCTCGTCGAGCACCCGCTCCATCACCGTCTGCAGCCGCCGCGCGCCGATGTTCTCGATTGAGCCATTGAGCGCCACCGCCGTGTCGGCGATGGCGTCGATGGCGTCGTCGGTGATCTCCAGATCGACATTCTCGGTCTTCATCAGGGCGATATACTGCTTGATCAGCGAGGCCTCGGTTTCGGTCAGGATGCGGCGGAAGTCCTCCTTGGTCAGCGCCCGCAATTCGACGCGGATCGGCAGCCGGCCCTGTAGCTCGGGCAGAAGATCCGATGGCTTGGAGACGTGGAACGCGCCCGACGCGATGAACAGAATGTGATCGGTCTTCACCGGCCCGTGCTTGGTCGCGACCGTGGTGCCCTCGACGAGGGGCAGGAGATCGCGCTGCACGCCTTCGCGCGATACGCCTGCCGAATGCCCATCCTTGTTCGCCACTTTGTCGATCTCGTCCAGGAATACGATGCCGTTGTTCTCGACGGCGTCGATCGCCTCGCGCACAAGCTGCTCCTGGTCGAGCAGCTTGTCGGACTCCTCGCCGATCAGGAATTCGTAGCTCTCGCGCACACTGGTGCGGCGCTGCTTGGTGCGGTTCATCGCCTTGCCGAACATCTCCGACAGATTGAGAACGCCGATATTGGCACCCGGCATGCCGGGGATTTCCATGCCGCCCATCGGATTGCCGCTGTCGGCGACCTCGATGTCGATCTCCTTGTCGTCGAGTTCGCCCGAACGCAGCTTCTTGCGGAAGGAATCGCGGGTCGCCGGCGAGGCGGTCTTGCCGACCAACGCGTCGAGCACGCGGTCCTCGGCGCCCTGATGGGCTTTCGCCTTCACCTCCTCGCGCTTTTTCTCGCGCACCAGGCCGATGCCGATCTCGACGAGATCGCGGATGATCTGCTCGACATCGCGGCCGACATAGCCCACCTCGGTGAATTTGGTCGCTTCGATCTTGATGAACGGCGCGCCAGCGAGCCGCGCGAGACGGCGGGAGATCTCGGTCTTGCCGACGCCGGTCGGTCCGATCATCAGGATGTTCTTGGGCATCACCTCTTCGCGCAGGCTGCCTTCGAGCTGCTGGCGTCGCCAGCGATTGCGCAGCGCCACCGCGACGGCGCGCTTTGCGTCCTTCTGGCCGATGATGTGACGATCGAGTTCGGAGACGATCTCGCGGGGGGAAAAATCTGTCATGACGTCTTCTGGTTGGATGAGACGCGGAGCGCCGAGGAGGGTCATTTTCGCCGGGGGCAAAAATATTCTGGATGCTACATGGGGGCTACAGGACGCCCTTGCCACCCGTAGCGCCCGTCATCCGAACCGCCGCATGCGGCAAGAACACGCACAGGCGAGCGCTGAGGAGGCCGTTGTCAAGTCTACCAATCCGGCCCGGATTGGGATCAAGATAGCCTGTCCGATTCGGTGACCCTCAGTGGGAATCGGAACGTGGAGATGGGAGATCGCGAGAGGCGGTGCGGCGATGCGCGGTGCGACGAGAGCGGGGGGACACGGTGTGAGCCGGCCGCAAGACCGAAGGGAACGGGCTGTTTTGCCGGAGACGGAGGCGGCATGAGCGGCGCGCTCGAACGCCTTTCGGCCCTCGCGGCGCCTTGGGATGATGAGCGCCTCGCGACACTGCTCAATAGGATCGCGGCCGATTACGGCTTTTCGCACGTGGCGGTTCTGGCGATGCCATCGACCGACGATGGCGGCATGGCGACGCGTTACCTGCTTGGCAATTGGCCGGACGACTTCGCCCGCTCCTACGAGCTACTCGGGCTGCACCGGTTCAAGCTGGTGGTGGGGGCGTTGCAGGCCGATCCGATGCCGTTCGTATGGGACATCGAGACGCTTTACGGGGCCGACGAGCCGGAGCCGACGCCGGCGGCCCAGATGTTACTCGACGAGGGCTACATGGCGGGGGCGCTGTTTCCGGTTCACGGGCTGACCGCCTTCAGTGGCGCCCTTTCCTTTGCCGGCAGGGCCCCCGATCTGTCGGCGCAGACGGTGCGCGAGCTGCATCTGATTGCGTTCACGGTGTTCGGCATGCTGGCCGCGGCGCGCTTCGAGGAGAACCGCAAGAACAACCCGCTGTCGACGCGCGAGCGCGATTGCCTGAAGCTTGCCATGCTGGGCAAGACCTCGTCGGAGATCGGCACCATCCTGTCGCTGTCGGAATACACGATTTCCCAGTACCTCGCGGCGGCGACGCGCAAGGTGAACGCATCGAACCGCACCCATGCCGTCGCTCTGGCGGCGCAGCTGGGCTATCTGTCGTGAGGATGGGTGGGGGTAGTTCGGCCCGGTGGCGGCGAAGCCCCAGACGGTGCGCATGGCCGCCTGAGAGCGCGCTTCGTCCTTAGGTCCGCTCCGTCAGGACTCGTTCGAGAGCGCTGGTCACCAGCTTGTTGAGGCTGACCCCGCCTCGCCGTGCAGCGGACGCCAGCTCCCGATGTAAGCGTGGTTCGGCACGTATGATGAACTGTCCTGAGTAAGGTCTGTCCGGCTTTTCGCCACGTTCGGCACAAAATGCCAGATAATCGTCCACCGAGGCCGCCAATGCCTGCTTGAGATCCGACACGGAAGCACCCTGAAAAGTGATCACGTCCCGGAGATTGACGACCTCACCGTGAAAAATCTCGGCCTCTTCGTCGTATTCCACGGCGGCTTCGTATCCTTTGTAATGCATCGTGCTCATGGTCGTATTCCTGCTTCTGTCAGAAAGCGCCGGAGCGATTTTATGGCGCCCTTGTCTGCCTCTTTGCGGGGATGCGGGCGGTGGAACACCGCGCGAACTCCGTTGAGGGCAATGCGCACCCGCGATCCCTGCCCCTCCGAGATTTCTGCTCCAAATGCTTGCAACATGATCTCGACGTCACGCCACGCGATGGCGCCCGACACCGGATGGGCATAAATCGCTTTCACAAGGGCCCGGTGTTTTCTGTTCATCGGAAGAACGATATCGTAAATTAGTATCAATGGGGAAGAATATTTTGGACGGACTCACCCCATCACCGGCTCGTTATGCCGCCAGCGACTCGGTCTGACGTCTCATGAACGTGCTTCCCAAAGGCGTCCGGCATAGTCCGGGCCATCTCACGCGCGACGATCAGGTGGCGCTGCTGGAGGCGATCCGTGCGGTCGTCGCGGCGGCGCCGTTGTTCCAGCCGGTGATGCCGCGTACCGGCAAGCCGCTGTCGGTGCGCATGACCAATTGCGGCGGTCTCGGCTGGGTCGCCGACCGCGCCGGCTATCGCTATCAGCCCACCCATCCGGTGACCGGCGCGCCCTGGCCGGCGATGCCGCCCCAGCTTTTGCGAATCTGGGAGGAAATGTCGGGTTTCGACCATCCGCCCGAGGCCTGCCTGGTCAATTTCTACGAGACCGGCACCAAGATGGGCCTGCACCAGGATCGCGACGAAGAGGATCTGGCGGCGCCGGTGGTGTCGATCTCGCTCGGCGACGATTGCCTGTTCCGGGTCGGTGAGACCACGCGCGGCGGAAGGACCACATCGATCCGGCTGCAATCCGGCGACATCGTCGTGCTCGGCGGTGAGGGGCGCCTCGCTTTTCACGGCGTCGACCGGATCTATCCGGCCACCTCGGCGCTCTTGAAGAACGGCGGCCGCATCAATCTCACGCTCAGGCGGGTGACGCGGCCGGCATGAGGCGAGTCGGGGAAGCACGCCTCACGCTTCGACGCTCACCTCCCGGCCCTCCAGCCAGCGCTGGTCGATCTCCGGCAACGGCTCGTCGTCGATCGCCGCCTCGAAGCCCCTGAGACGTTTGTAGATCGACAGAAGCTCGACGATCGTCGTCCAGGAGTTCACCAGATACTGGAACGACGAGCGCACTTGCTCGAAGGCATTGAGGATCTGCGTCATCACGCCGAGGGTGATGGCGCCGGCCACGATCGTCGGCGCCAGCATCAAGAGCGGAAAGATGTTGTCGGTCTGCAGATAGGCGATGCGCGCGACATTGAAGTACATGTAGTGGAAGTAGAGCCGGAAATAATTCTGCCGGACGTGGGAGAACAGCTCGGCGACCACCGGGGGCTCAGCCCGGGCGCCGTCGTCCTCACCATAGACGAGCTCCTTGCGATAGGCCGCCTCGACCCGCTGGTTGCGGAATTCCAGGCCCGGGAGCCTGATGCCGACGATGGCCAGGAACGCTGTGCCGAACAGCGACCAGACGATTGCCGCGATGACCAGGGCGTAGGGCACCTCGCCAACCAGCGGCAGGGTCTTGACGTTGGCCGAGAGCACCAGAAGGACGGGCAGGAAGGCGATCAACGTCATGACCGAGTCGATCAGCCGGACGCCGAGATCCTCCATGGTGGTCGAGAAGCGCATCGTGTCTTCCTGGACGCGCTGCGAGGCGCCCTCGATGCGCCTGAGCTTCGGCCAGTACGACATGTAGTAGTCGTTCATCGCCGTGCGCCAGCGGAAGATGTAGTGGCTGACGAAGAAGCGGGTGAGCACGCCGACGGTGACGGCGACGAAGGCGATGCCGGCGAAGGTCAGCATCTCGCCGTAGAATTCCTCGATCGTTACCGGCCGCGATTGCGACAGGGCGGCCTGGATGAAGTCGTAGAACGGCCCGTACCAGGCGTTGATCGCGACGCTCACCTGCACCTGAAAATAGGTGGTGAACAGGATCAGCGCCGATCCGAGGATCGACCAGAGCGCCCAGGGATGCGGCGCATAGACCATCCAGAAGGCCGCGAAGATCGCGACGACGATGGCGAAATAGACGTAGAACCAGAGAAAAGCCGGCGACCAGAAGATCGAAACGCCGATGATTGGCGGCGCGTTTTCGGCAAGCGGCGGCAGTCCGAACCAGGCGCCAGCGTCGGCGCCGAAGACGTACCAGGCGGCAACCGCGACGGCGGTCCACGCGATCGCCGACAGAAAGAACAGCTTCGGCTGGGGAAAGAAGGAGACGAACAACGGCGGTACCTCGGCGATCGATTCAGGCGCCCGGCCTGCTGCTCACGGGCCGTCATGGCCGTCATCTAACGGCAGAACCAGCGAAAGCGCGATTAAAACTCGGTAAGATGAAACGATCCCGAAGGCCGGGCGTCACAGTTTGCGCAACGCGACCTGCTCGGTCAGGTGGTTCGGCCCCTTGCGCAGGATCAGGTCAGCGCGCGGGCGCGTCGGCAGGATATTCTCGTAGAGATTCTTGCCGTTGATGTTGCTCCACAGGCCTTCGGCGATCTTCAGGGCCTCGTCCTGTGGTACCTGCGAATAGCGGTGGAAAAACGAGTCGGTCTCGCGGAACGCCGTCTCGCGCAGCCGCATGAAGCGCTCCACGTACCAGCGCTGGATGTCGACCTCGTCGGCGTCGATATAGATCGAATAGTCGAAGAAGTCGGAGACGAACGGCACGGCCTTGCCGTCCTTCGGCATGTCGCGCACTTGCAGGACGTTGAGTCCCTCGAAGATCAGGATGTCGGGCCGGTCGATGGTGATGCGTTCGCCTGGCACGACATCGTAGACGAAATGCGAATAGACGGGCGCCTCGACCCGCGGCACGCCGGCTTTGATCTCGGAAAGGAAGCGCAGGATCGTGCCGACGTCGTAGCTTTCGGGAAACCCCTTGCGTTGCATCAGCCCCTCGGCCTCCAGCACGGCATTGGGGTAGAGAAAGCCGTCGGTGGTGATCAGATCGACCTTGGGCGAGGACGGCCAGCGGGCCAGAAGCTCCTTCAGGACGCGGGCTGTGGTCGACTTGCCGACCGCGACCGAGCCGGCGATGCCGATGATGAACGGCGTCTTGGGATGGGCGCCGCCCTCCGACAGGAATCGTTGACGCTGGCGGAACAGCAATTGCGACGATTCCACATGGGCGTAGAGCAGGCGCGAGACGGCGAGATAGATGCGCGCCACCTCGTCGAGATCGACCGGGTCGTTCATGGAACGGAGCCGGTTGACCTCGTCCTCGGTGAGCGTCAGCGGCGCGTCGGCGCGAAACTTCGCCCATTCGGCGGCCGAGAAGACGCGATAGGGCGAAAACTTCGAGGGCGCGAGCTGGTCCATCAGCCGTTCGCCTGTCCCGGTTCCCGCGGCCGGCCGGCCTTTTCCGCGATTCCCGTCTGCGCCGTGCGCCGCTCGAGTTCGGCCATCACCGCCGCAAGCGGCACATGGCGGACCCGCAGCGCGACCATGAGATGATAGAGGAGATCGGCCGCCTCCGAGGTCAGTCGCTCGTCGTCCTGCGAAACCGCGGCGATAACGGTCTCGGTCGCTTCCTCGCCGAGCTTCTTGGCGACATGGCCGATGCCTTTGGCGGCCAGCAAGGCCGTGTAGGAACCGCCATCGCCAGACGTGGCACGCGCGGCGACGATCGTCTCCAGATCGGCGAGGGTGAAGTCTGTCATGATGCCCTTTCGCTATGCGGTCTTTCCAGCGTCTTTCAAGAATGCGCAGGCAAACGTCGGCCTGAAGCTTGCTGTCGTTGAGACATCTACAGCGGCGCCGGAGCGGATGCGAATCTCGCGACCCATCGCTCAGTCGACCGGGTCGAGCCGCATCGGGATGGAAGCCGCCGCCATATGCGCCTTGGCTTCGCCGATCGTATGGGTGCCGAAATGAAAGATCGAGGCGGCGAGCACCGCCGCCGCGTGGCCGTCGCGGATTCCTTCGACGAGATGCTCCAGCGTGCCGACGCCGCCCGATGCGATCACCGGTACGCCAACCGCGTCGGCGACGGCGCGGGTGAGATCGAGGTCGAAGCCGGATTTGGTGCCGTCGCGGTCCATCGAGGTGAGCAGAATTTCGCCCGCCCCGAGCGAGACCACGCGCCGGGCGAAGGAAACGGCGTCGATCCCGGTCGCGGTGCGCCCGCCATGGGTGAAGATCTCCCAGCGCGGCTCCTCGCCCGCCGCGGTGACGCGCCGGGCGTCGATGGCGACGACGATGCATTGGTCGCCGAACTTGTCGGCGGCCTCGGCGACGAGTTCCGGCCGGTTCACCGCGGCTGTGTTGATCGCGACCTTGTCGGCGCCGGCCAGAAGCAGGCGTCGGACGTCGGATACGGCGCGCACGCCGCCGCCCACGGTCAGCGGCATGAAACAGTGCTCGGCGGTCTGGGCGACGATGTCGAAAATCGTCTCGCGATTGTCGGAGGACGCGGTGATGTCGAGGAAGCAGAGTTCGTCCGCGCCCGCCGCGTCATAGACCTGTGCAGCGGCAACCGGATCGCCGGCATCGACAAGTCCCTCGAAATTGACGCCCTTGACGACGCGGCCGTCCTTGACGTCGAGACAGGGGATGATGCGCGCCTTGAGGGTCATGGGGCGGTCGTCTTTCTGCCGGCGCCTGTCCTGGCGCCGCCGGTGCGGGTCCGGATCATCGAAGCTGCCACGGCGGTCGAGAGTCGGCCTGGCGGCCAAGGCGATCGGATCTGAAGCGGCAAGGGACGGGTCCGGTGTGGTCTGAACTTTCGACCTTATGCGATGCCGCGATACAGATCGGCAAGGGCCAGCGCGACGCCGAGGCCGGTGAGAGGCAAGGTTTCCTCGCGTCCAACGATCATCTCCGGCTTGGCGAAGGCCCCTTCCTCGTCCCGGCTCCACAGCCAGACGCGGGGCTCGCCTTGGGCAAGGACGAGGTAATGCGAAAGGGACGGGATCGCGGTGTATTCCTCGGCCTTTTCGCCGAAATCGACAGCAAGCGAGGAGGGCGACAGGATTTCCGCCAAGAGAACCGGCTCGCGGGCGGCAAGGTCCGAACCGCTGCCGCCGGCCCGGTCGACGAAGACGTCCGGATAGCGAATGCCGGCGGGCGTTTTCACGGCGAAATCCGCCGAGCCGATGTCGAACGCGTCGAGGTCGAGCTTCGCGCCAAGTGCCAGGCCCAGAAGATAGGCCAGCTTGGCGTGGTTCCGCGATACGTTAACCATCATCTCGACAATCCTCCCCCGCACGAATTCGCGCTTTCCCTCGCGCCCTTCGTTCCAGCGCAGGAAGTCGTCTGCCGTTTTGATGGCCGATGCCTGGATATTCATGGTCGTCATGATAGAGCCGAACCGGTCTTCGATGAAGGCCAAATCCATCAGGCGGTTTTGGAGCGGCAATGGCGAGCGACGCGGCGCAACGACGGACGATCGAGGCCGGCGATCTGACGGTCGCCTATCGCGATGCCGCGGCGGCCACCGAGACGGGCGCCCCGCCCGTGCTGCTGTTGCATGGCGCGGTCCAGACCAACGCGGTGTGGTCGGCGCAGATACCGGCACTGTCGCAGTCTCGGCGGATCGTCGCTCCCGATTTCCGCGGCCACGGCGAAACGCGTGGCGATACCGCCGGTCTCTCGGTGGAAACCCTCGCCGAGGATGGATTCCGGTTCCTCGACGCGCTGGGCATCGATCGCGTGTCGCTCGGCGGAGTGTCGCTTGGCGGTATGGTGGCGCTGGAGATGGCGGCACGACAGCCCGAGCGCGTCGAAGCGCTGATTCTCGCCGATACGCCGCTCGCGCTGTCGCTGCACGGCCCGGTGCGATCGATCCTGGAAGCACTGGGGCCGCAGCGCATCCTGTCGCCGCTGTTCCGGCTTTTCGGCCAGCGCCGCACCGCGCGGTTGGGTATCGCCTCGGTTCGGGCGGCTTTCGGGAACAAATGGGTTGGAGCCGACGCCGAACGGCACTTCATTGCGGGCTTCGCCACCATGCCGCCGGCGGCGATTCTCGCGACCTACGAGGCGATCGTGGCGGCGGACCCGGCGGCCATCCGCGCGCTCGACATTCCATGTCTGGTCATTCTGGGAGATGACGAGGTGTCTCTGGTGGTCGACCACGCCGCCGAAATCGCCCGCCGGATCGGCCGCGCCGAAATTGTCCGCGTCAACGGCGGCCATGTCGCCAATCTCGACGCGCCGGAGGCCTTCAACCAAGCCGTGGTGGCGTTTCTGGAGCGCGCGGAACCAGGCCCACCGCAATCTTGACCTTGCCGTCGTTGGCGTCAGGCAATGCCGCCATAGAGTTCCTGGAGCGTAAGTTCGGTCGCGAGGCCGGGAAGGGGAACGGCCTCCTCGCTCCCGACGATCATCTCCGGTTTGCCGAAATCGCCGTCGTCGCCCCGGCTCCAGAGCCAAATGCGGGCCTCGTCCTGAGCCAGAACCATATAGTGCGCCAGCGATGGGATTGCCGTGTACTCTTCGACCTTCTCACTGAAGTCGATCGCCAGGGAGGAAGGCGACAGAATCTCGGCAACGAGGACCGAGCAGTCCGTGGCGAGATCCGACGGATCGCCCTCGCGCCGCGTCACCATGACGTCGGGATAGCGGACGCCGAACGGTGTGCGGACCGCGAAATCGGCGACCGTGACGAGGAATCCGGTATGGTCCAGCTTGCTTTTCAGAAGAAAGGCCAGCTGCAGAGTCAACTCGGCATAGCGCCGAGTGCCGCCGGTCATCATCTCCACGATCCTCCCGCGCACGAATTCGCGCTTGCCCTCGCGCCCTTCGTTCCAGCGCAGGAAGTCGTCGGCGGTCCGGATGGCATTCTGCTGGATGTTCATCGCCGAAATCTAGCGCTTGCCGAACGGATCAGCAAACCCGGAGCGAGAGGACCTCCCTGCTTCACGTGAAACATTCCCGAGGCGGTCAGCCCGCTCCTTGCAGGACCTTCAGCGCTTCCCGCGCGTCGATCCGCCCGTCATAGAGGGCCCGGCCCGAGATGGCGCCTTCGAGCTTGTGGGCGTCGGGCATGGTCAGCCGCACGACATCGGCGAGCGAGGCGAGGCCGCCGGACGCGATGACGGGAATGGACATGGCCTCGGCCAGATCGATGGTGGATTCCCAGTTGATGCCAGCCAGCACCCCGTCCCGGTCGATGTCGGTGTAGATGATCGCGGCAACGCCCGCGTCCTCGAACCGCCGCGCCAGATCGATGGCCGTCAGCGCGGACGTCTCCGCCCAGCCCTCGACCGCGACCTTGCCGCCCTTGGCGTCGATGCCGACGGCGATGCGGCCGGGAAAGGATCGCGCGGCCTGTTTCACGAGGTCCGGATCGCGCACCGCCACCGTGCCGAGGATGACCCGCGCCAGACCCTTGTCCAGCCAGCGCTCGATGTCGGCCAGCGTCCGGATGCCGCCGCCGAGCTGGATGCTCATGTCCGCGCCGACGGCCGCAACGATGGCCTCCACCGCCCCGCCATTGACGGCCCTGCCCTCGAAGGCGCCGTTGAGGTCGACCACATGCAGATGGGAAAAGCCGACGTCGCGAAATTCCCGCGCCTGCGCGGCCGGGTCGACGTTGTAGACCGTGGCCTCGTCCATGAGGCCGAGCTTGAGGCGCACGCAGGCGCCGTCCTTGAGATCGATGGCGGGAAAGAGAATGGGCAAGGGCTTCAGGGCGTCCATTGGAGGAAGTTGCCGATCAGGGCGAGGCCGAACCTCTGGCTCTTTTCGGGGTGAAACTGGGTGCCGGCCTTGTTGTCGCTGGCGACGATCGCGGTGACCGGGCCGCCATAGTCGGTCGTGGCGACGACATCGGCTTCGTTCGTCGCGACGAGCTGATAAGAATGCACGAAATAGGCGTGCAGCCCCTGGTCGCCGGTCGCGATGCCGGCGAGCAGCGGGTGCGCATGTCTCACGTGAATCGTGTTCCAGCCGATCTGCGGGAGTTTCAGCGACGGATCGGACGGCACCATCTTCTCGACGTCGCCGGCGATCCAGCCGAGCCCCGGCGTGATGGTCTTTTCCAGCCCGCGCGAAGCCATCAGCTGCATGCCGACGCAGATACCGAGAAACGGACGCGCCTTGGCTTCCACCGCCTCCCGCAGCGCCGCGACCATGCCGGGCACGGCATCGAGTCCAGCCCGGCAGTCGGCGAAGGCGCCGACGCCCGGCAGGACGATCCGGTCCGCCGACCGCACGGCCTCCGGGTCGGCGGTGAGCAGGATCTCCGCCTCGATGCCGGCCTCGCGGGCGGCGCGCTCGAAGGCCTTCGTCGCCGAGTGCAGATTGCCGGAGCCGTAGTCGATGATAGCGACGCGCTGCATCAGCGCGCTCCCATCGTGCCGAAGAACCCGCCGGTGCGGGCCGGCGCCGGTTTGTGGCGCTCAGCCGTCCACGGAGCGGCGGCGAGCGCTGGCTGCGCTGCCGGGGCGTCGACCGGCCGGCGACCGCCGCCGTAATATGTGAGTTCGGCCTCAGCCAGACCGGCGGCCTGGAACGCGGCGACCTCGCGCCAGCCCTTGCGCCGATACCGCGCGGCGCGAAGGCTCGGTCCCTCCAGCGCGATCAGAAGGCCGAGCAGGAACTGCAGGACGGCCGCTGTCAGGTCGAAGCCCTGCTCGCCCAGCATGGTGATGGCGAAGGACAGCGCCAGCGCGGCAATCCCCGCCAGCCAGAGGCGGTAGCGGAAAAGCCAAAGGAAGGTGAACAGCAACGCCCAGAACGAGAACGCGTCGCGCACGAACACGGCGTCCTTCGCGCCGCCGCTCTCCGGCGGCTCGAAGACGATGAAGCGGGTCAGCGCCATGGTCGTCCCGATCGCGTTGCCCGGCTCACGCCAGCGTGCCCTTGGTGGACGGCACGAGATCCGCCTGGCGCGGGTCGATCGCCACCGCGTCGCCGAGAACGCGCGCCACCGCCTTGAAGCAGGTCTCGGCGATGTGGTGGGCGTTGGCCCCCGCCAGATTGGTGACGTGCAGCGTCACGCCGGCGTTCTGGGCCAGCGCCTGGAAGAATTCACGCACCAGCTCGGTGTCGAAGCCGCCGATCTTGTCGCGGGTGAAATCGGCCGAAAACACAAGGAACGGCCGGCCCGACACGTCGATCGCGGCGCGCGTCAGGCACTCGTCCATGGCCAGATCCAGCGAGGCGTAGCGGCGGATGCCGCGCCGCTCGCCGAGCGCTTGTCTGATCGCCTGGCCGAGCGCGATGCCGGTATCCTCCACCGTGTGGTGATCGTCGATGTGCAGATCGCCCTTGGCGGCGACGTCCATGTCGATCAGCGAATGGCGCGAGAGTTGTTCCAGCATGTGGTCGAAAAAGCCGACCCCGGTCGCGATCGTCGACCGGCCGGTGCCGTCGAGATCGACGCGCACGCGGATGGCGGTTTCCTTGGTTTTTCTCTCGACGACGGCGTCGCGCCGTCCGGCTGTCTCGCCCATTTGCTGTCACCTTCTCGCGGATGTCGCCCGGCTTCTAGCACCGGGGATATTGTCGTGTCATGGGGTCATGCTTGGGAGGTCGGCGCATTCCCTCGCCGCCCTTCGCCCATTATAGTGTTTGCAGACCTATTTATGGGGCGCGCAACAGTATGCTTTCTTTTGTCCAAATAGCCCTTCCATAAGTCACAAATAAATATTTCTAGTACGACTTCGAACGAATAAAACGTTAGGATTGTTGATAACCGAATGGAAAACGGATCGAATTCACTCGCAAGTTGGCTATTTATAGCGATGATAGCCGTATTGTTAGCTGTATTCATATTTGACCCCATCGGTTGGCGTTTCTTTCTACTGGATGCGCGCTACGCTGCCACAATACGGCCGATTGCTCTTGCCGCAGGGATCGTAGGAGCTATTGGATCCATTTATGTCGTCGGGCGCGCGCATTGGAGGCTGCAGGAGGACGTTGCAGCTGGCCGGATAAAGGAGGGAAGTGGACAGTATAACCAGTTTAAGGCGGTAGAGAATCCTGTGAAACTGATATTCGTTTTGATCAGTTCGCCACTTCTCGGTTTCGGAGGGACCTATCTTTCTATCAAGACCGTCATTCCGATTGGCGGCCACTATCTGTCGGAAAGGCATGAGTTTCATGCCCCGTTCCTGATCAAAGGGTTCTATCGCACGAAAATGTGTCGCGGCGTTCGGGCATGGAACGCCGAATTTTACGACAACGAGATTTGCGGCGTCTCATGGAGGGGAAATATCGCGCCTTATCTCGACAAGAAGATGATCGTGTACGGCGAGCGATCTACATTTGGTATCATGCTCGAACGCTACACTCTTCCGGAGCTGCCGGCTCGTGATCAGTCGAGCTCGCCTTCTACGCCAAAGGAGGCAGGACGCCGGGGAAGAAGCTCCGTTCAAGACGCGCTGAAGCGTTAGTCGTCCGGCTCTGCATTGCCGAACGGAGACGATCGGGCCCGTTTCTACCTCCTGGGGTGAAGAGCAGATCGGAGATTCGTCGTTTACACCGTCGCTTGGCAATCGGAGCGCCAGCGACCACATGCTTGCAGGCGGTCAGTGCGCCTTTCGGCGGCGCCCGGCATCCGGTTTCGACAAAGGACGACATGTATGAATTTTGAACAGCACGACCCGGCCACGATCTACGGCACCACCATCGTCACTGTCCGCAAGGGCGGCAAGGTGGTGATCGCCGGCGACGGCCAGGTGTCGCTCGGCAACACCGTGATGAAGGGCAATGCGAAGAAAGTCCGCCGCATCGGCAAGGAGGGTGCCGTCATCGCCGGCTTCGCCGGTGCCACGGCCGACGCCTTCACGCTGCTGGAGCGGCTGGAAGCCAAGCTCGAGCAATATCCCGACCAGTTGATGCGCGCCTGCGTCGAGCTCGCCAAGGACTGGCGCACCGACCGCTATCTGAGGCGTCTCGAGGCGATGATGATCGTCGCCGACAAACACGTCACGCTGACGCTCACCGGCAATGGCGACGTGCTGGAGCCTGAGCATGGCGTCATCGCCATCGGCTCTGGCGGAAATTACGCGCTGGCCGCCGCGCGGGCGCTGGCCGAGACAGATTACGACGCCGAGGAGATCGCCCGCCGGGCGATGAAGATCGCCGCCGAGATCTGCATCTACACCAACGACAATGTGGTCGTTGAGAGCCTCGATACGTCGGGGTGAGGTCGCCGGGATCGAAGCCACAGCCCTCTCGCTCTACTGTCGGTGCAGCGAATAACCCCATAAAAAAGCCCGCGACGAGCGATCGTCGCGGGCTTTTTCGATTCACGTGGAACGGCCCGCGCCCGAAGGCGCGGACTGTAACGGCCGTGCGGCCTACTCCTCGTCGCCGCGTCCCTTCAGGGCCGCGCCGAGAATGTCGCCGAGCGAAGCGCCCGAGTCGGTCGAACCGAACTGCGCGACGGCTTCCTTTTCTTCGGCGATCTGCAGCGCCTTGATCGACACGCCGACGCGGCGGGCCTTCTTGTCGAACTGCGTGACGCGGGCGTCGATCTTCTGGCCGACCGAGTAACGCTCGGGGCGCTGCTCGTCGCGGTCACGGGCGATATCCGACCGGCGGATGAAGGAGGTGAGATCGGTATCGACGATCTTCACTTCCAGACCGCCGTCCTTCACCTCGGTGACCTCGCAGGTGACCACGGCGCCGCGGCGCACGTCGCCGGCTTCCGCTGCCTCGACGAACGGATCGCCGCCGACCTGCTTCATGCCCAGCGAGATGCGCTCCTTGTCGATATCGACGTCGAGCACCTGCGCCTTGACCATGTCGCCCTTGTTGAACTCCTCGATCACCTGCTCGCCCGGACGGTTCCAGTCGAGGTCGGAGAGGTGGACCATGCCGTCGACATCGCCCTCGAGCCCGATGAACAGGCCGAACTCGGTCTTGTTCTTGACCTCGCCCTCGACGATCGTGCCGATCGGGAACTGGTCGCGGAACGACTCCCAAGGATTGGAGAGCGTCTGCTTGAGACCGAGCGAGATGCGACGCTTGTTCGGGTCGACCTCGAGAACCACGACCTCGACCTCTTCCGACGTGGAGAGGATCTTGCCCGGATGGACGTTCTTCTTCGTCCAGGACATTTCGGAGACGTGGATGAGGCCTTCGATACCCGGCTCCAGCTCGACGAACGCGCCGTAGTCGGTGATGTTCGTCACCCGGCCGGTGACCTTGACGCCCATCGGATACTTGACGCCGATGCCGTCCCAAGGATCGGCCTCGAGCTGCTTCATGCCCAGCGAGATGCGGTGCGTCTCCTGGTTGATCCGGATGATCTGGACCTTCACCGTCTGGCCGATCTGCAGGATCTCGGTCGGATGGTTGACGCGGCGCCAGGCCATGTCGGTCACATGCAACAGGCCGTCGATGCCACCGAGGTCGACGAAGGCGCCGTAGTCGGTGATGTTCTTGACGATGCCGTCGACGGTCTGACCCTCTTCGAGGTTCTGGACGATCTCGGAGCGCTGCTCCGCCCGGCTCTCTTCGAGGACGGTGCGGCGCGAGACGACGATGTTGCCGCGGCGCTTGTCCATCTTGAGAATCTGGAAGGGCTGCGGCGTGTTCATCAGCGGCGTGACGTCGCGGATCGGCCGGATGTCGACCTGGGAGCGCGGCAGGAAGGCAACGGCGCCGTCGAGGTCGACGGTGAAGCCGCCCTTGACCTGGTTGAAGATCTGGCCTTCGACCTTTTCACCGGCTTCGAACTGCTTCTCGAGCTTGACCCAGCTTTCCTCGCGGCGCGCCTTGTCGCGCGACAGCACGGCTTCGCCCAGCGCGTTCTCGATGCGCTCGACATAGATCTCGACGACGTCGCCGACCTTGAGATCGCTCTCCTTGCCCTTGACGCTGAATTCCTTGAGGGCGACGCGGCCCTCGACCTTCAGGCCGGCATCGATGACGGCCATGTCCTTCTCGATCGCGACGACGGTGCCCTTGACCACGGCGCCTTCGGCGACGTCCTGTTCATGGAACGAGGCTTCGAGCAGCGAGGCGAAATCTTCGCGGGACGGGTTTAAGTTAGACATTCCTACTCCTTGGGAACTCTCCCACTATCCGTGGGAAAGCGGCGCGCCGTGGGGCGAAGGCCCCGGGTCAGACATTGCGTTTCGCCCGATGTCGCGGTCCGGCCCATCCCGAAAACGGGAGAGGCCCGGAGCGGTTTCGCCGTTGCGGCACCGCGCCGTTCGGCGCGCAAGACCGCGGCCGGGCAGGATGGATCGAAGCATGGCGGGCCGTGGAGATATCCGGTGCCGAAAAAATCAGGCGGAGGACAAGCCGTTGGCCGATAGCCGAAAAGGGCGTGCCTTCTTACGAACGGCCGCCCCTACACTCCGTTCCGTCAGGCCAGGGACCGGTCGATGATCGCGCAGGCCGCACGGAACGCCGTTTCTATATCCAATTCGCTGGTATCCAGCAAGTGCGCGTCGCTCGCCGGTTTCAATGGCGCGACGCTGCGCCCGGCGTCGCGCGCGTCGCGCTCGCGGACTTCGGCGAGAATCCGCTCATAGGCGACGTCGCGGCCCTTGGCGGTAAGCTCGTCTGTCCGGCGGCGCGCCCGGACCTCGGCCGAGGCGGTGACGAAGATCTTCACTCGCGCGTTCGGGCAGATCACCGTGCCGATGTCGCGCCCGTCGAGCACCGCGCCTTCCGGCCGCGACGCGAAATCGCGCTGAAACGCGGTCAGGGCCGACCGGACTTGCGGATGCACGGCGACGCGCGAGGCGAGTTCCCCGGCTTCGCGGCCGCGCAAGGTCCCGTCGTCGAGATGCGATGTATCGAGCCGCTCGGCGATCGGTGTCACCGCCGCGGCGTCGTCGAGGTCGATGCCGCAATCGTCAGCGAGCTTGCCGATGGCACGGTAGAGCAGGCCGGTGTCGAGATAAGGCAGGCCGTAATGCTCCGCCAGCCGCTTGGCGAGAGTCCCCTTGCCGGCGGCTGCGGGTCCGTCGATGGCAATGGTCAGTGGCTCGGTCATGGGGCGTGATCCGTGTTGGACGGCAGGTCCGGCTCCATTTCGGGAACCGGCGGGTCGAGAGCGAGGGTGCCGCGCGCGTCCAGCACCAGCAGGATCGCGGCGACGACGGCGCCGAGCAGAAACGGGACGGCGACCATGAACAGGATCAGCTCGAGTTCGCCGATCCATCGGGCGAGGCGCAGCACGAAATCGATGACGCCATTGCCGGTGTCGAAGAGCCCGGACGGCGCGATCTCGCCGCGCAGCGCCAGCCCCTCGGCGGCGCCCTTCTGGGTCTGATAGATCACCGCGATCACGCCGCAGAAGGCCAGGAAGGCGGGCATCGGCAAAAGCGCGGCCAGACGGCTGCCGAGCGTCCCCGACCGTGCCCGAAGATGTCGCGCGCGATAGCGCCCGTAGATGAAGGCGACCGGCGAGAAGAACACGATGGCGAAGATCGCCGCGATCATGCGCGGTTCGCCTTCTCGCGCCGGACGCCGATCTCGACATGGTTCAGCGCCGCAAAGGGCGGGCGCTCGAAGATTGCCGGTTCGTCGAGAAAGGCGAGCAGCATATCGAACGCGTCGACGCCCCAGAAGACCGGTCCGGCCGCCCCGTCCGCATCGTAAGGCACGAAGCTCGGAACGCCGAAGACGCCGGCTGCGATGGCGTCCGCCGTGTTCGCTTTCAGCGCGACCTTCGAGGCTTCCGCCGTGGCGAGGGTCGGATCGAGACCCAGCCGCTCCGCCAGCGCCGCCAGGCCGTCCGGCGTGTCGACGGGTTTGCCTTGCGAAAAGACGAAGTCGAAGGCGCTGCGCACCGTTGCGAGATCTGCCCCCCCTGCCGTCACTGGCGCCCGCCAGCAGGCGCAGAGCGGCCAGCGGGTTGAAGGGGTGGCGCGGCGGAAACACCGTCTCACGGCCCAGCGTCGCCCCGAGAAACACTGCCTGGCGATAGGTGTGCAAGCGCTTGGCTTCGATTTCGGCCGGACCGAGCTGGCCGTGATGGGCCAGCACCGCGCCAAACAGGATCGCGCGCGGCCGCACCGCGACATCGGCCGGCAGGTCGGGCAGTCGCGCCAGAACGATATGGGCGTAGGGCGACAGGAGATCGTAATAAAAGTCGAGCCGGCGTTTCATGGCAAGGCCTCCGGCGTCTCGATTTGCGCCCCAAGGCCCGTCATCATCGCCTCGAATTCGGGAAAGCTGGTGGCAATCATGCGGCCGTCGTCGACGGTCACGGCCATTTCGCAGGCCATGCCGAGGACGAGAAAGCTCATGGCGATACGGTGGTCGAGATGGGTGGCGACGGTGCCCCCGCCATAATTGCGTCCCTCCGGATCGCCGGTCACGGTCAGCCAGTCAGCGCCTTCCTCGTGGACGATGCCATTGGCGGCGAGCCCGGCTGCGACGGCGGCCAGCCGGTCGCTCTCCTTGACGCGCAATTCGTCGAGTCCGCGCATCACCGTCGTTCCCTTGGCAAAGGCGGCGGCGATCGCCAGCACCGGATATTCGTCGATCATCGACGGCGCGCGGGTTTCTGGCACCTCGATTGCGGTCAGTTCGGAATGGCGCACATTAAGGTCGGCGACGTCCTCGCCGCCGGCAACGCGCCGGTTCACGATTTCGATCGCGGCGCCCATGTCGACGAGCGTCTCGATCAGGCCGGTGCGGGTCGGGTTCATCAGGACGTTTTCGATGGTGACGTCCGAGCCCGGCACGATCAGCGCCGCGACGATCGGAAAGCCGGCCGAGGACGGATCGCCCGGCACGACGAAATCGGCAACGCCCGTGAGTTGGCCCTGGCCTTCGAGGCGGATATGCCGCACCCCGGCCGCGTCGGTTTCGACGGCGATCGTCGCGCCGAAGCCGTGCAGCATCTTTTCGGTGTGGTCGCGGGTCATCACCGGTTCGACCACCGTGGTGACTCCCGGCGCGTTCAGGCCGGCGAGGAGGACGGCGGATTTTACCTGCGCCGAGGCCATCGGCACCCGGTATTCGATCGGCGCGGCGACACGGGACCCGCGAATCGACAGCGGCAGCCGGTCGCCGGAACGCGCCACCACTTGCGTTCCCATCAGCCGCAGCGGATCCAGCACCCGGCCCATCGGCCGCTTCGACAGCGACGCGTCGCCGACGAAGGTGGTGGCGAAGTCGTAGGAGCCGACGAGGCCCATGGTCAGCCGCGCGCCGGTACCGGCATTTCCGAAATCCAGAACCCCCTCCGGCTCCAGCAGGCAGCCATTGCCGACGCCCTGGACCACAAAGGCATCGCCCTCCTTGGCAATCAACGCGCCCATCGCCCGCATGGCGTTGCCGGTGGCGATCACGTCTTCGCCTTCGAGAAGCCCGGTAATGCGGGTGGTTCCGGCGGCGATCCCGCCGAACAGGAAGGCGCGATGGGAGATCGACTTGTCGCCCGGCACTGTCGTTCGGCCGGTCAGCCCGCCGGCCTTGCGAGCGCTGATCGGCCGTGGCGTCGCCGTTGCATGCATGTCTCTGGTCCCGTCATTTCCGGCTTCGCGTGCCTGGCTTTGATCGCCTGGCCGCGGCGCGCTCTTTCTGTCGCCGTAATCGGGCTTTGACAAGGGCCGGACGAGGCCGTAAGGGACCAACCGATTTTCATCGGAGCGGAATTGCGGCAATCAGACAGCCGGCCACCTCTTCGCGGCGGCAAAGCTGCGGCGGTGACCGGCCGGATCGCGCGGCCCCTTCCAACCGAGAGCGACCTGGGCGGACGCGGACGCGCCGACCCCAATCGACGACGAGGCAATGATGGCGAAATCCGAACTCGGCACCAAGCGGACCGACCCAGAGACGGGCCGAAAATTCTACGATCTGGGCAAGGATCCGATCGTCTCCCCCTATACGGGCAAATCCTATCCGCTCTCTTTCTTCGAGGTCGAGCCGACGCGCGGCTCCGTGCCGAAGGAGAAGGTGAAGCCGAAGCCGAAGGCCGCGGTCGAGGATGATGAAGAGGAGACGGTCGAGGTCGAGGGGACCGAGAACACGGTCTCTCTCACCGACGTCGAGGAGGAGGAAGAATCCACCTCCGACAAGTCCGATCTGCCCGACGTCGACGTGACGGACGACGAGGACGACGACAGCGACGACAACGATACCTTCCTGGCGACCGACGACGATGATGACGATGACGACGACGTCGCCGACATCATCGGCGGCAGCCGGGACGACGACGACGATTGATCGCGACGGGCGAGACGGCGCGGTCGTTTGATCGTCCGCGCCGCGCCGGCGGCTCGTCGAAATTCGCTTGATCTTCGCGGCGGGCTTGATTAAGAACCCGCCGATACCGACGCGGGCCGCACCCAGGGCCCGCCGACAGTTCGCCGGACACCGGCGGCGTGGGGCCATAGCTCAGCTGGGAGAGCGCTACAATGGCATTGTAGAGGTCAGCGGTTCGATCCCGCTTGGCTCCACCAATTTTCCTTCAAATCCCTGATACCTCCCTCTGAGGCCCTGCAAATCAGCATTGTCGTATCCTCGTGGTTCACAGGCGTGATTCACATGGAGCATGAAAACGGTGCCCGAAACCCATCGCCTGCTGAACCGCAAGAACGTGTGGCCCTCCCGTCGGTGAGTGCCTGCGCATTTGGTCGGAGCCCTCGGCCGCAAGTTCGTCCAGCGCACGGACCCTGCGGCGTGGCCACAGGTGGAGGATCGACGGCTGGCAAAGCTTCGTAGCCAAGCTCCAGGCTCAATCGATTGACCTCGCCGCTCGAACCGATAACCTCGGCCCGCTGGCTCTGGCCGCATCGAATTCCAGCACAATCCAAGACGGCACCCTGCCGGTAACGGTGCGGAGTTGGAGCGAACAAGGCATCGTGATGAGCGGGCAAATCGAATAATGGATGCCAAGGCTCCGATCTTGCAGGCGAGCGGGCTGTGCAAGAGGTTCGACGAACGTGATCGCCTGGTCCTCGATGACGTGTCCCTGACGATCACCTATGGCGAATCCGTCGCCCTGATGGGGCCGAGCGGTTGCGGGAAGACCACACTTTTATCCATCCTGGCCGGACTGATGCTGCCCGACACGGGGACGCTCGACTATTGGTTTCCAGGTTTGCCGCCGACAGACCGGCTGACCGCTGCGATCCGTCGCCATCATGTCGGGATCGTTTTTCAGTCGATACACTTGATTCCGACGCTGACGGTGCTCGAGAACATTGAAATCCCCATGTTCGGGGTGGAGAAAAGCGCTGATCGGCGCGCCCATCGGGCGCGGGAGGTGGTCGAGAGGCTTCGATTGTCCGCATCCGCCGACATGCGACCCCATCAATTGTCGGGCGGAGAGCGCCAGCGCGTCGCCATCGGGCGGGCATTCGTCAACCGACCAATCCTTGTGTTTGCCGATGAGCCGACCGGCAATCTTGATACGGTCTCGTCCGAACAGGTGGTTCAGGCGCTGCTCGACATGGCATCGCAAACGAACGGTTCGCTCCTTGTCGTAACGCACAATCCTGGCGTCGCGGCATGTATGGACCGGATCCTGACCATCGTCGACGGACGCATAGTCGCGAAGGGAGCCAAGGCACCGGCGCAAGTTGGGACTGCGTCCTGATGCGCTTCCTGGCTTATCCGATCAAGAACCTGCGCCGCCGACCGGGCCGCACCCTGTTTGCCGCCATTGGCATCAGTCTTGCGATCGCGACTTTCGTGTCCATGACGGTCCTGTTCGGTGGAATAACCGATCAGTGGAAAACCAATCTCGATGCGGATGGCCTGCACCTTGTGATTTTGCAGGACAAGCAGATCGACTGGCTGGCCAGTTCACTTCCCGAGTCCGTGGCCGCGGAGATAGCTGATCTTCCGTCAGTGCGGTCCGCCGACGGAGAATTGCTATCATTTCTGACCACGGAAAACGGTATCGCAATTCTCGTATCCGGGTGGCCGTCCGATTCTGCTCGCTGGTCCGGTTTGGAGCTGGTCGCAGGCGCAAGGCCACCAGCTGATGCCAACGATATGGGGTTGATGGGCGAGACTGCGGCCTCGGCTCTCGGACTCGGCATCGGCGACACGCTTGCGCTCGACGGCCTGGACGTCGAGATCGCCGGGATTTTCAAGGCGCGCGACGTTCTGACGGGCGGGCGGCTGTTTCTTCCGTTGACGGGCTTGCAGAAGCAGATGTTTCGGGACGGGACGGTCACGCTCGTCAATGTCATGCTCGAACGGCCGGAGTCTTCGGAGGGTGTCTACGAAGTGGAGAGTTTTGTCGCCACGAACTATCCCAGCCTGTCGGTACGGCAGACAGCGCAACTCAGCCAAGACAACCGGGTGATCGATTTCCTGAAAGTCCTGCGTCGGACGGTCGTATGGATCGTGAGCCTGATCGGTGTCGCGGGCACGGCGAACATCATGCTGATGGCGGTCAACGAGCGCCGCTCCGAGATTGGTCTGCTCGTCGCCTTGGGCTGGTCGCGGATACGGATCGTGTCAGTGTTCCTCGCGGAGGGCGTTGCCCTCTCGTCGGTATCGGGACTGGTGGGGGTGGGACTGGGGGCCGTGATCATCGAACTGGTCCGCCGCAGCGCAACGCTGGCGGTGTTCCTCTCCGGTACCATGTCCCTCGCGGTGGCGCTGCAGGCACTTGCGTTGGCTGTCGGGATCGGCACGGTCAGCAGCATCCTTCCGGCGATACGCGCGGTCAACGTTCCGGCGGACACGGCTCTCAGGTCGGTCTAGTCGGAGCCTGTTTTTGCAGACGTGCGTCGAAGCCGTGCAGCATCAGGTTGGCCCATACCGCGCCATATCCGAAGGCCCAGACATATTCCTCGATCGGCAGTCCGGGCGGGAACGGCAAGGAATACCAGTAGGCGTCTTTTGCGGCCCAGAAGCCTTTGAATTCGGGAACGATCCAATGCCAGATCAAGGTTTCCACGCCATAGAGCAGCGCGAAGCCGATGCCGGCCGTCAGCGCGATCTCAATGGAGAAGCAGCCTCGATGCCAAAGAATCAACGCGATGACGGCAAAACCGAAAAAGGTTGCATGCATGATCATCAGCCAGCCAAGACCGCTTTCCCAAACAAGCAGAAAAGCGCCTATACCCAGAAGCATGAGCACTGTCAGACGTTTCAATGGATCGACAAGATCGTTGGGCAACGGCGTTTGTAAATACGGCCAACGCATTGCCACGGGCATCATGACCAGACAGCCGTTTCCAAACGAGAACAGCATGCCTTCCAGGCTGAACCAAGGGCCTATCAGGTGCTCCGGCCGCCAATATGCCGGCACGAAAATCCAATCGGCCAATCCCGCTGGTGTCGCCAAAATGCCCGAGATGACAACAAACCTCCGATATCGCGGAATGGCCAGCGCACTCAAAATGCCGGCCAGTGCGATCCCGGTGCTTACTAGGAGGTACGAGTAGACCAAATCGTCGCCTTCTGAATCTGAATAGGCCGTGACCTGCTACTGTAGGGTCACCGGCGCCGAGTCCTGCGGGCCAACCAGAAGATTATGATGTAGCGATGCGAATACTGAAAAATCTAGCTCGGATCGTCGTCGCTGCGGCTTTTCTGACGGGAGCCGCCACTGCCCACGGGGCGGCTTATACGGGCTGGGTCACGGCATTCGTCGAGAAATCCGAACGCATCCTGTCGCAAGATGGACCTGACGCGGCACTTGATCTGCAAGCTGTTTACAAGCGGTATTTCGACATTGGCGGACTGGCTGCCCGAGTTGCTCCAAAGCGGTTGTGGATGCAAGCCGACAGCGGTCAAAGGCGCCGGTTCATCGCGATCGTGACCTGCCGACTGGCGGTCGAATCGGTGAAACGCGCCAAGTCGGAGACACCCCTTAGCTGGAAGGTTCTTGGGTCACGCCCGGCCGCGACGGGGCAAACGGTGGCGGTGCGTTTCATCCTGGCCGAAAACAGGCAGAAGACAATCCTCTTCGACGTCGTGCCGACCCGGTCGGGATTGCGTGTTGTGGACGTCAGCTCGGAAGGCGGGCGTCTTTCCGTCCGGTTCGCCAGTCAGATCGCGCGCGAATCGCGAAACATGGTCGACTCGCCTGACGTCGAGCGCTGGCTGACCGCCGTCGACTGCAGGGCTTAGAAAAAAAGCCGATAGAGAGGAACCGAGGTCGACGGACGCGCCCTTTCAATACGAAAATTCGATCCACACGACGTCGTCCGGGTTCTCGGGCGTGGTGCGCGCCGCGATGGTCTCCCCGTTGAAGCCGGCCGTGATCGTTTCCGGCGCCTCGCCGCCGACCGCCAGCGAGGATTTCCAGACCGACGGCACTTCCTCGGTCTCCGGCCGTCCCGCGATCGGAATGGCGCCGAGCGTCGCGTTGTCGTCGATGCCGAAATAGCCGCGCGGCCGCATGACGTTGACCACCTCGCCGGGAAGCGTCGTTCCGGCGATCGCGCCGGCCACGGCCGGATAGAGTCTGAGATTGGCGATGTCGGTCGAGCGCGGGAAGCCGGAGCGATAGATGCGCGTCACCGGGTAGCCCTCGGCCGCGACGACGAATTCGTAGCGCTGGCCTGGTTCCGCCGCGAACGGCCCGAAGCGGCCGTCCGCGCCGACGGTCTTCTCCAGCACTGCCTCGCCCTGGCGCTCACCGGTCTCCGAATCGACGGCGAAGACGGTCAGCCGCGCGCCGTCGAGCGGCAGATTGGTCGGCGCGCCATTGGCGTAACCGGAAATCTCTCCCGCGACGGTCGGCGAATCCTCCGGCTCGATGTCGAGGGTCGCCGGCACCTGTCCGGTGAGCGCCTTGTGGATTGCGATGAACGCCTCGGGCGATGTCGCCGTCTCGCGATGGTCGATGCCGTCGATGACGACAGTGTCGGCGCCCTTCAGTTCCGCTGCGTCGAAGGAGACGCCGGTTGCCTCGCCGGGCAGGCCGAGGAACCGGGCGTCCGGCTGGGCGTAGAGGTCGAAGCGGTCCGACCGGATCACCGTCACCGGGATATTCTCGGGCACCTCAGGCGGCTGGTTCAGCGCGGTCAGGAACCGGCCGGCGCCGTTGTATTCGGAGTTCAAGCGCTCCTCGGAATTGGCGTAGACGCCGTGATGGACGCAGCCGGCCAGCACCATCCCGGCGACCTTGTCGGCACCGCCGAAATTCTTCACGTAATTGCGCGCCGTCTGGCAGCCGCGCGAATGGGCGACGATCGCGATCTTTTCCGCCCCACTCGTGGTGAGCGCCCGCTCGACCGTCCGCGCGAGCGAACGGGCGGCCTCCTCGCTCGAGGAGCGGTTGTCCTCGGCAACTGTGTCGTCGGTCCGCGCGGATGGATGGTCGATATCGGCGGCGAACAGCCGGTCGGCAGGATAGCCGTTGCTTTCGAAGCGCCACAGCACCGGCATCCAGAACGCGGCCGAATCACTGTCGCCATGAACGAAGACGATCGGCGGCGTGGAGCCGGCCGCGTCCTCGCCGGCGGTCCGGGCGGCGGACGTCGAAGCGCCGGCCAGGAGGAGCGTGATCACGATTCGGTATGTCGCTGCTCTTTTCATGTCGCAAATTTCCCCTTTGTTCGCGTCGGGCGGTGACTAACAAAGGGCGCTGGATTTATGCGGCAACAGCGCGCGGGGCCCAACTTGCGTGTCCAGCACCGCCTTCGCCGAACGGGCAAGGCGAGAACCGCCGCGCGAGCAAGGCCGGCGGCGGTTCTCGAGGTTATCAGGAAGTCAGGCGAGAGACTTAGTCGACAACCGGACAAGACCTGAACAAGGGGCATCGTGCGCAGTTGCCGGGTTCGACCGCCGCCTGCGAGGATGTCGATCATTTCGTCGCCACTGCGCAGGCCCTTGTTCGGATCCTCACGACGAACTCATGTCCCGACGAATCGCACGAACGGCCTTTTGCAGTATGATCTGAGATGGCACCTCGCCTCTACTGGCGAAGAAGCTGTTGGGTGGCGGCCACCGGTTTCCAAGGTCCGACAATCACGGGACAGGGTATTTGCCAGCAGTGTGTATTTCCAGCCTCGTCGACGCCACAGGACCAGCACGTGGTGCCCTTCTTTGTGGTGGTCGTCGGAATAACATTGCCTTGGGGATCTTTCACGACGAACTTTAGCGGCTGACCGCTGGCGGCGATGCAGATGAGAGCGAAGCCGGACGGCGCGCGCTCGATCAGGTTTTCGCCGCTCTTCAACTGCGCCGGATTGATCTTGTTGACAGCGTTCCGTTCGCTGCGCTGACCGATAGATGGCTTAATACTGGTCGTGCCGCCCCGCTGTATGCCCTGCGCTGCTCCGTCTGATATGCCTGACGCAAGCATAGCAACCGGCAACAAGAGAGAGAAAATCCAAGGCGTGCTTCTAGATCGTAATATTGTCATGGCGTAGCCTCACAACAATGTTTGAACCTCTCGTTCGAGGTCCCCTAAGGTTACGTCTGCTTGGGAAGAACGCATAGTCAAATTGTGCCGTCTGGCCTCTCCTGCCTCGCGACAATGATGCTGCTCCGCCTGTGGCTGAGAGCCCGCGCCGAGCCGGTGATTTTCGAGTCTTCCTTCGATGGAGGGTCTTGAGCTATGTCCTCGGCCGACGCCGGCACGAAGACAGTTCCGCTTCCCAAGACGCTGACCGGCGCCTGTTACCGGTGCCCCGCCAAGAAAAAGATTGACGATGGCTCGAAGCCCGCCAGATCAATACGTTGCGGTTGAAGTGGACGAAGAAGGGAAAAATCTCATGAAAACACTTGGATGGGTCGCCGCGGGTATCGCGGCCATGACCATGACCACCGGCGCCGCCTCGGCGCAGGAAAAATTCATCACCATTGGCACCGGCGGCCAGACCGGCGTCTATTTCGTCGTCGGCCAGTCGATCTGTAAGCTGGTCAATCGCGGCCAGGCCGAGCATGGGCTGAAATGTACCGCGCCGTCGACCGGCGGCTCGGTCGCCAACATCAATGCGGTCAAGGCCGGCGACCAGACGCTGGGCGTCGCCCAGTCCGATATGCAGTACAACGCCCTTGAGGGGAAGGCGCCCTGGGACGGCGACCCGTTCAAGGGCGAGCGGGCGGTGTTCTCGATCCATCCCGAGCCGATGACGGTGGTGGCGCGGGCCGATTCCGGCATCAAGACCTTCGACGATCTGAAGGGCAAGCGCGTCAATATCGGCAATCCGGGCTCCGGGCAGCGCGCGACCATGGAGGTCGTCATGGACCGCATGGGCTGGACGATAGACGACTTCTCGCTCGCCTCCGAGCTGAAGGCGGCCGAGCAGTCGCAGGCGCTGTGCGACAACAATGTCGACGCTATCATCTATACGGTCGGCCACCCGAATGGCTCGATCCAGGAGGCGACGACGACCTGCGAGGCCAAGCTGATTCCGATAACCGGCCCCGAGATCGACAAGCTGGTCGAGGAGAACCCGTATTATTCGGCGGCGACGATCCCCGGCGGTCTTTACGAGGGCAATCCGGACGAGACGCAGACCTTCGGCGTGCGGGCCACCATGGTCTCCTCCGACCAGGTCGACGAGGAGACCGTCTACCAGGTCGTCAAGGCGGTGTTCGACAATTTCGACCGCTTCAAGAAGCTGCATCCGGCCTTCGAGAACCTCACCAAGGAGGAGATGACCAAGGCCGGTCTGTCGGCGCCGCTGCATCCGGGCGCCGAGCGCTACTTCAAGGAAGCCGGGCTTCTGTAAGCCCTTATATCGGCGGCGGGGCCCTCATCGGTCCCGCCGCTTCACCATCCCGCGATGACGCTCCGATTGCCTTCGGCCCCGACCGGGTCGGCTCGGGCGTCGGACCGACCAGACTCCTCACTAGGCGAAGCGAGCTCCTGCAATGACCAAAACTTCGCGTCATTCCGAGAGCCTCGACGACGAGCGCCCGCGCGAGATCGACAGCGTCGATGTCGAAGCGGCGACCTCACGCCAGGAATCACTGCATGATCTCGTCGCTTCGTCCGACACCGGCGGCCGCAGTCCGGCAAGGCCTGTCGCATACCTGATCTCGGGTACGGCGCTCGTCTGGTCGCTGTTCCAGCTGTGGATCGCCTCGCCGCTGCCCTTCATGGTCGGCGTCGGCGTCTTCAACAATACCGAAACCCGGTCGATCCATCTCGCCTTCGCGCTGTTTTTGGCCTTTCTGGCCTTCCCGGCGTCGCGGTCGCTCTTCCAGCTCGCCCTCGGCATCGGCGTGCCGCTGCTCCTGGGCTTCCTGTTTCTGGAAGGCGCAACCGGTGTCTTGCCGGCCTGGTACATCCCGGTGATCACGATCGCCATGATCGTGGCGGTCGTCCTGCCGTCACCGAACAAGCGCGTTCTGCCGCATGAATGGGTGCTGGCGATCGCCGGCGCGGCGACGGCCTCCTATCTCTATTTCGCCTATGAATCGATCTCCGGCCGCATCGGGGCGCCGAACATGACCGACTTCATGGTCGGCACGGTCGGGCTGATGGTGCTCCTGGAAGCCACCCGCAGGGCGCTCGGGCCGGCGCTGATGGTGGTTGCCTCGGTGTTCCTCATCTACACCTTCCTCGGCCCCTACATGCCGTCAATCATCGCTCATAAGGGCAATTCGCTCTCCGAGGTGATCAACCACCAGTGGATCACCACCGAGGGCGTCTTCGGCATCGCGCTGGGCGTTTCCACCTCCTTCGTCTTCCTGTTCGTGCTGTTCGGCTCGCTTTTGGACAAGGCCGGCGCCGGCAGCTACTTCATCAACGTCGCCTTCTCGCTGATGGGCCACATGCGCGGTGGCCCGGCCAAGGCGGCCGTCGTCTCCTCGGCGATGACCGGGCTGATCTCCGGCTCCTCGATCGCCAACGTCGTGACCACCGGCACTTTCACCATCCCGCTGATGAAGCGGGTCGGGTTCTCGGCCGAAAAGGCCGGCGCGGTCGAAACCGCCTCGTCGGTCAACGGCCAGATCATGCCGCCCGTCATGGGCGCCGCCGCGTTCCTGATGGTCGAATATGTCGGCATTCCCTATTTCGACGTGGTCAAACACGCCTTTCTGCCGGCGGTCATCTCCTATATCGCGCTGGTCTATATCGTTCATCTGGAAGCGTTGAAGGCCGGCATGGAAGGCCTGCCGCGCGCCTATGTGCCGAAGCCCTGGCTGCAATGGCTGGTCGGCGTCGTGTTCGGCATCCTGGTGCTGTGCGCCATTTCCCTCGCCGTCTATTACGGCATCGGCTGGATCCGCCCAGCCTTCGGCGAGAATGCCGGCTGGATCGTCTTCGCGCTGCTCATCGCCGTCTATGTCGGCCTTTTATGGTACGGCGCGAAATATCCGGCGCCGCAAATCGACGACCCGGACAAGCCGATCACCGAATTGCCGCTGCCCGGCCCGACGGTCAAATCCGGCCTGCATTTCATCCTGCCGGTCGTGGTTCTTGTCTGGGCGCTGATGGTCGACCGCCTCTCGCCGGGGCTTTCGGCGTTCTGGGCCGCGACGTTCATGATCTTCATCCTGGTGACCCAGCATCCAATCACCGCCTTCTTCCGCGGCACCGGCAATTACGGTCTCGAGGCCGGCCGCGGCCTGATCGATCTGGTCGACGGGCTGATCACCGGCGCTCGCAACATGATCGGCATCGGCATCGCGACGGCGACCGCCGGCATCATCGTCGGCGCCGTGTCGCAGACCGGCGTGGGTTCGGCGCTGGCGGAGGTCGTCGAAGTGCTGTCGGGCGGCAATCTGATGGCCATCCTGTTCCTGACGGCGATTCTGTCGCTGATCCTCGGCATGGGGCTGCCGACCACGGCGAACTATATCGTCGTCTCGGCGCTGCTTGCCCCGGTGATCGTCACCCTCGGCGAGGCCAACGGATTGATCGTGCCGCTGATCGCGGTGCATCTGTTCGTGTTCTATTTCGGCATCATGGCCGACGTGACACCGCCGGTCGGACTGGCCTCCTTCGCTGCGGCTGCGGTTTCCGGCGGCGACCCCATCAAGACCGGCGCGATCGCCTTTTTCTATTCCCTGCGCACGGCGGCGCTGCCGTTCCTGTTCATCTTCAACACCGACCTGTTGCTGATCAATGTCGACGTTTTCCACGGCGTTTTCATCTTCATCGTCGCGACGGTTGCGATGCTTCTGTTCGCTGCGGCGACGCAGGGCTGGTTCCTGACCAAGAACCGCCTTTGGGAGGGGGCCGCACTGCTTTTGATCGCCTTTACCCTGTTCCGGCCGGGCTTCTGGATGGACATGGCGGTACCGCCCTATGACGACCGACCTGCGAGCGAATTGGCGGCGGCGGCCGGCAGTACGCCGCAGGGTCAACCGCTGCGGCTGCAGATTGCCTATCTCGATGCCTTTGGCGCTCCCTCCGAGCGCACGGTCGACCTGCCTTTGCCGGATGGGGCGAGCGGCGAGGAGCGACTGGCCAAGGCCGGGCTGGAGCTTATCGAGACCGATGGCAAGACGATGATCGACAATGTCGCGTTCGGCTCGCCGGCCGAAACCGTCGGCCTCGATTGGGATCAGCAGATCACTCTGGTCAGAACGCCGACCGAGCAGCCGACGAAATATTGGATGTTCCTGCCTGCGCTGGCCCTGTTGGGTCTGATCGTTTGGGGCCAGCGCCGCCGGGCGCCGCGCGAGCCGGCGCGGCCCAAGACCGGGGCTATGGCCGGCTGAGAAGAGTTGCCGGGAAAATGATCAAGGCGCCGCAAGCCCAAGCTTGCCGCGCCTTGAATGGATACAGTCGGCGCCGGCTATTGGCCGGCTGCCGGCCGAATTTCAGCCGATGACCGACAGCAAAACGACAGTTGCCGCCAGGGCCAGGGTGATCATGCCGGTAACGGCGAGGGTCTGGAAAACTTCGCTGCGGATCATGGTTGGCGCCTTTCATGCGAGCGCGTGGGTGATGCGACGCATGTGCGATGCACAAGCCTGTCGTACCAGTCCGCTTTGCGACATTTTTCGTCGCCGCAATGGCGAAAATCAGCTTCGCGCGAGCTTCGCGGTTCCGCCAAGCCTACAGCCCTCAGGCCGAGTGCGAGAAAATGTCCTCGTCGTCCCAGCCGGCCAGATCGAGCTTCGCCCGTGTCGGCAGGAAGGCGAAGCAGGCTTTGGCCAGATCCATCCGGTCCTCGCGTTCGAGCCGCTTGTAAAGGCCGCCCATGATGTCGTGGAGATACAGGACGTCCGAGGCGGCATATTCGATCTGCGCCGGCGACAAGGTCTCGGCGGCCCAGTCGGAGGACTGCTGCTGCTTGGACAGGTCGGTGCCGGTCATTTCGCGCGCCAGATCCTTCAACCCGTGCCGGTCGGTATAGGTCCGCGTCAGCCGCGAGGCGATCTTGGTGCAGAAGATGCCTTCGGTCATCACCCCGAAGGCGTGATAAAGCGCCGCGATGTCGAAGCGGGCGTAGTGGAAGATCTTGGTCTTCGACCCGTCCTTGAGCAGCTTGGTCAGGTTCGGCGCCTCGCGCTGGCCCTTGGCGATCTGCACGATGTCGGCCGTGCCGTCGCCGGGCGACAGCTGGACGACGCAAAGCCGGTCGCGGCGCGTGTCGAGGCCGAGCGTTTCGGTGTCGATGGCGACGGGGCCGGTGTAGCGGGAAATGTCGGGAAGATCGCCTTTGTGGACGCGGATGGTCATGGACTGCCTTCGTTCTGAGGGTGCGTTCCGTCCGCTCTAACGGATTTTCGCTCCGAGGCAAAAGGCTTCCTGCCCACCGCAAACCGTCCCGGCCAGCGAAAGAGCGCCGGGTAGTGCGTGCGAGATAACCGCCGAAACGCCGCCGGTCATGCGTTTCTTACGTCACGTCGAGTGCTAGCCGCCACACTGACTGGACGCGCTCGAAGGTACACATTACTGACTAAATCGATCCGCCTTATACCAACTCTCGGATTGTATGACTCGTAGGGGATTCTCGGCGCGGAACTGATGTGATTCATTGGTGCGAACAGGAGGATGTTCGCCATGGCCACGCCGGTTCCGCTTCGCTCTGACTTCGATACGA
>Ga0209347_1000528_pt1 | contig 93304 bp, 88 predicted proteins | sample AutmiccommuBRH23_FD_187382 | JGI IMG/M metagenome (GOLD analysis project Ga0209347, IMG submission 187382) | Deep subsurface microbial communities from Mt. Terri, Switzerland - Autotrophic microbial communities BRH/23 (SPAdes) (version 2) | ecosystem: Environmental > Aquatic > Deep subsurface >...
CTTTCTGTGTTTCGGTCATATATACGGTAGCAACAAATACGTTGTCACTGATTGCAGAAAGGACACCGTTTGCCGCAAAGAAAGCGACAAGCTGATCCTGTCCTTCCAGGTGCAGTACCCACTGAATGATCGGCGTAAACAGATGCTGGTCATGAATAACCGCAACGATGGAGAAAAATACGATCAGTAGCGCAGTAAAGGGCAGTGCTTCTTCAAAGGCATGACCGATGCGCCCTTCTTCAATAACCCCATTGAAAGAGGTAAGCAGAATGATAATCATCAGACCAATAATACCGACTTCTGCCAGGTGCAGCGCCAAGGAGAAGATCAGCAGAACGCCGCATACAGCCATAATGATCAGGCGTACACGTCCTCGAGTATCCATCGCCGCATCTTTGGCTTTTACGTCATCTTCAATAACCTTTCGAACAGACTCAGGAAGCTGATAGCCGTACCCCCAAAACTTGGTGACTTCAAGGGTAATGGCCGTCAGAAGACCAACGATCAGTACCGGGATAGACACAGGTGCGCTGTTTAAAAAGAAATCAGCGAAGTCCCATTTCATAATGGAACCGATCAGTAGGTTTTGGGGTTCACCAACCAGGGTTGTTGCTCCGCCCAGGGCAGTACCCACGGCACCATGCATCATAAGATTGCGCAGAAAACCGCGGAACTGGTTCAGGTCCTCCTGATATTTTTCATGAATAATATGGTCTTGATTGACGTCATATTTTTCGTGTACATGGCTGGAAGCAAACCTGTGGAAGATGTTGTAGAACCCATAGGCCACGGCGATAATCACTGCCGTTACGGTTAGGGCATCCAAAAAGGCGGAAAGAACTGCACCCAGTATAGAGAATAGGAAGGCAAGAGCGACTTTAGAGCGTACCTTGGTAAGGATTTTATTAAACAGGTAGACAAGACCTTCTTTCATAAAATAGATCCCGGCAACCATGAACATGAGAAGCAGAATAACTGGTAGGTTCAATTCAACTTCGTGATAGATCGAATGCGGGTGAGTAAGCCCGATCACAACGGCTTCGATGGCAAGAAGTCCACCTGCAGGGAGCGGATAACATTTTAGCGCCATAGCCAGGGTGAAGATAAATTCGACAATCAACACCCAACCGGTAACGTACTTACCGACGGTAAACATCAAAATAGGGTTCAACACCAGAAAAGCAAGAATTGTAGTTTTGTACCAACTCGGAGCGTGACCCAGAAAGTTTGCTCTGAATGCCTGTCCGATACCCATCTGTTTCACCTGTCCCATACCCATCTGTTTCATATGATACTCCTCCAAAATGAGAAATTCTATGTTCGCCTAACAACATTGTAATATTCACTGGTCAGTCACTAACTGCAGTATTCTGCCTCATTACCATTTTTTGTATTTAAGAATCGCAACCAAATCTGAGTACCGCTCCACACGAGCGTAGCAGGAAATAACTTGTTTGGAATTAAAACAAAAAAGCATCGATTGATACTTCGTAATGAGTACACCAGCAAAGTGAACAATCCTGCTCAGCAAGAGCAACTACTACGTGATGTAAGAATAAGTCCGTAGGTCAGAAGAAACATACTACAACAATTAATGTTCAATTACCTCATTAAAATATAAAGGGCTGGAAACCACCACCTATCACCCTAAACTCATTTAATTACTCCAATAAAACGCTAAATAACTACTTCGATTATCCATAATAAAGTCCATAAAACTAAGGCCTATTTGTGCGGCAGTAATAATATTAGGTGGATCGCCAATAAGAGTAGCTGTTACTCAATATACTTCCCGAAATTAAAAAAAGAGTAGTCTCAAAAAGACTGCTCTCCCCTGAGAAGTTCTTTGCTGTAACCTGGCAATCATAGCTTATTTTCAAAAGTAATTATTTTCGAATTTAAGCCTTAGACCCATGACTTAAGCGTCCTTCGCTTTCACGAAGTTTACTCCAACCGAAACTAGACTATTAAGTTTCTGAAAATCATTTAGGACATAATCATCTTCAGTATAACAAGTAAAGGAAAAATCGTCAAGATATAAGTATTGGGATATAAAATGACAATATACTGAATAGAAGTCTAAAGTTAATCGAATACTATGTATTGAAAATGTGTGTGGGCACTCATTTTACAATATTGCAAGGAGGTTTTATTGGGTGTTTAAACATGTTAAAGATATGGAATATACTGTACATGTCGATCAACCAGATCCCCGATTTGCCGTTTTATTACTTGAACAATTTGGCGGTGGCAATGGTGAACTTAAAGCAGCTATGCAGTATTTTTCTCAGAGTTTGGGGTGTAATGATCCTAAAATTCGAGACTTATTGCAAGACATTGCAGCCGAAGAATTGAGCCATTTAGAAATGGTGGGTGAGTGTCTTGGCATGCTGATTGGCCCTGTGGATAGTATTCCTAAAGATTTCTCCGCGAATCATATGGCCTTGCTTGGAGGAGGTCCATTGCTGGTTAATTCCGCTGGAGTCCCTTGGACGGCAAACTTCGTGAATTCAACGGGAGATATATTTACGGATCTATCGTCAAATGCAGGAGCGGAACTTCGTGCAAAGCTAATTTATGAGCGTCTTCTCCAACAAACGGACGACGCAGGGGTTAAAGACATGATCCGTTTTCTCTTAAGCCGCGAAGAATCTCATAACTTCTCATTCATGCAAGCGATTGAGACTCTAAAAGGTACCGGAGTGAACAAGGACTTCCGAGATTCCGATTTTTCGAAGAAATACATGAATATGTCGACAGGGCAGGGAGATAGTCGGGGCCCTTGGAACCAAGGTAATGAGATTTCTTACGAAGATAATCCCAATGAGAAGTATGGTGGGCCTGCACAGTATGGCAAAGATCCTCAACAGGCTGGAAATAAGGAAGTTAAGCCTGGATATAATGATCATACGCGGAATAATCCACAATATTCTCAACCACAACCTACTCCCAAACAACACTAAAGCAAACTAAAGTTGGATTAAGATTCTATAGTAATTAAATGAAAAGGTTGATCTTATGACGACAAGATAAGAGGCCTACTCAAATAATAGCAAGGGCAGGAGTTACACTCGTGCCCTTGCTATTATTTCTCAATCGTTATGCTCATGATGATAGGTGTGCTTAGTCTCATGACTATGAGTATGATGGTGGGTATGCTTGCCCTGATCGTGGGAATCCCGGTGGTAGGTGCGCTCGTATTGAGATTTGTGAACATGATCATGTTCATGGGAAAGCCCAAGGGCATGAGCTATTGTGTGCTCTTTATCGGGGAGGGAATCAAACCAGCCATTATTGGCATCTTCTTTGCTGTCTAAGAAATGCATATAGGGTTTTATGTCGAGTAAAGGGGTTCCGTTATAGGCGTCAATCCCTGAAATGACGAGTTCATTTCCATGTATTTCCTTAACCATCACAATGCTAAGTCCGATGGGATTAGGTCTTTGAGGGGAACGGCTTGCAAAAAGTCCGATTTCTAGTTCAGGTGCCCAAGGAGATCTAGTTAACATTTCTTTGGCAGGAAGTGCTTGATCAAGGTAATAGAGTAGGTAAATATAGTTAAAGGTATGTAAGGTTTTCAGAGCACTGGTATAGTCGGGATTTAATGTAATCCAGAAGTCGCCGGGTGCGTTAGGAATCGGCTGATGAGGGGTATTTAAGGTAAAATAGGGCGTGTGGATTGTGCCAATCGTTTGAAATGTGATAGACATAATTTAACCCCTTTCTTTGCTAAACAATATCTATCTTTTCCAAAAGAATTCGGTGGTTGAGCAGGGTCATGTTTTTAATTTTAGCTTGAATAAACTTTTGCATTCCGAAAATATCTACGAGCTTAAGGCCATTTTCATAGGGTTCAATGGTGTCGACCGCTTCCATAAACAAGACTTCATTTTCTCCGTCTTTAATATAAGCACTTGCTTCACACATCGTATGTTCTCCTTTTTATAAATACTAAAAGGACCATAGACTGCCCTTGCATAGGGCGGACCTCCATAGTCTATAATTTGCATCATCTAATTAATACTATACTTCTTTTGAAATAATATTATTCGACAGTTAAGCTTGATTTCCTGCAAAAAGAGAAAAATATCATACAGCTACTATATCTTTTTACAATCATGGCAATAACCATAAATCTCCAGCTTATGGCCAGTAACGTCGAAATCGATCTTCTTTTTTAGAACATGTTGAAGTTCTTCCATGGGACAATCTTCAATAGAAATTAACTTGTGGCAACCGACACATAACAGATGGTGTTTATGCTCATTATGATTGAGTTCAAACAGTGCTTTGCCATCATCCACTCGATTGGACTTGATCACTAAGCTTTTTGAGGCAAATGTATCGAGGGTCCTATAAACCGTTGATAAATCAATTGAGGTAGTTTTATCACGTAAGGCGATAAATAGTTGCTCTGCTGTTAGTGGAGATTCGGACTCTTCGAGGAGTTTAAGGATAGCATTTCTATGCCGAGTACTTTTAATGCCTTCTCGATTCAATAATTCTTTATAATTTGAGTTTTCGTCCAACAAGATCATTCCTTAATTTTTGAATTGCTTTATTATGTTCATTTTAATCCTTTTTAATATTTTAGCAATATTTTACTCGTTTTTATTATTAAGCGCTTGATAAAATGTAGTACCACTCAGGTATTTTGTTTAATTTCAACGATTAAGAAGTAAAATAATGGTTTACAATTATTAATAATAGAGTATAATTAATTCAATAAGATGCAAATGCAAGGCAGTTGCAAGTAGCGGAAGGGGTAATTCTATGAATTCGAAGAAGCCGAAGTTTCTATTGTTCGTATTATTAAGCGTATTGATATTGGTATTAAGTGGGTGTGGGGCAAATAACGAGTCTAAGCCTACTGTTAGTCAAACCACAGACACTAAGACCGAAAAGTCCTTAACCATAGCTGCTTCATTCTATCCAATGTATATCTTTACCTTAAATGTAGTCAAAGATGTGCCTAACGTGAATGTTGTAAGTTTGACTAAGCCTACGACCGGATGCCTGCATGACTATGCTGTTACGCCTGACGATATGAAGAATTTGGAGGGAGCACAAATCCTAGTCATTAATGGAGCAGACATGGAATCTTTTATGGACAAGGTTACGAGTCAAATGCCAGATCTAAAAATCATTGAGTCCAGTAAAGGAATAGCGTTAATTCGAGGAGATGGGGATGAGGGGGACAATCCCCATGTTTGGTTGAGTATTACGGATGCCATTACCCAGGTGAAAACCATTGGAGATCAACTCGCCTTTTTAGACCCTGAAAATGCTCCAAAATACTTAGAAAATACTCAAGCTTATATTGTGAAACTTGAAGCACTTAAAACTAAGATGCATCAAGCATTAGACGGTGTACAACAACGGAATATCGTGACCTTCCATGAGGCATTTCCGTATTTTGCGAAAGAATTTAATCTAACCATTGCAGGAGTTATCGAGCGTGAGCCAGGTTCCGCACCTAGTGCCAAAGAATTGGGAGAAACAATAGAAACGATTAAGAGTCTAAAGATCAATGCTTTGTTTGCAGAACCACAATATCCTGTTAAAGCGGCCGATACCATTGCCAAAGAAACAGGCGCTAAAATTTATACCCTTGATCCAATTGTAACGGGACCTATAGAAGCAGACTCCTATATAAATATTATGGAAGGCAATCTCATAATCTTACAAGAGGCTCTAAAATGAAACATAACAGATGTGGCAACTCGGAATTTAAAATTTGTGAATGTAATTTGTGTTGCACCAAAATTAATCACTTTGGAGTTAAACGTAGCGGTGTAGAAATCTTAAAGGATGTCAATCTCCACATTCACTGTGGAGATTTGACGGCTATCATAGGACCTAACGGTTCGGGGAAAAGCACGCTTTTAAAGGCTGTTTTAGGAGAGATTTCTCATACTGGAGAACTCCAATTTCTGGACGCTAAGAATAAAGGGACCTCGACGAGACCGTCGATGGGTTATGTTCCTCAAAAGCTTGATTTAGATTCAAGCTCTCCTACCAGTGTCCTTGACTTATTTGCAGCCGCTCATACGAATATCCCTATTTGGTTTACCTATTCTAAAAAGATACGCGAGCGTGTCGCAGAAAGCTTATCACGTACTCATGGAGAACACTTGATTAATAAACGATTAGGTGACTTATCTGGTGGTGAGTTACAAAGAGTTTTATTAGCCCTTGCCCTTGATCCAATTCCTCATCTCTTGCTGCTGGATGAACCTGTATCAGGCATTGATCAGAAGGGTTTAGAACTATTCTATGAAACCGTTTCGATCCTTCGGAAGAACTATGATTTATCGATCATCTTAGTTTCGCATGATCTTAATTTGGTAGCGGAATATGCTGATCGTGTAGCCTTCGTTAATAATAAGACGATCGAATGCTGTGGGACCCCACAAGAAGTCTTTACTAATGACAAAGTAATTCAAACATTCGGGTTGGATTGGTCTAATCGTTTCCAACAGGCTGAGAAGGATAGGGTGGCTAATGCAATTATGGTATAGCTTAGTAGATGTATTACTTCCTTTCGAATGGATACAGTATGCGTTCATGAAGAATGCTCTCTTAGGGGTTTTACTGGTAACCCCAATTTTTGGCTTGCTTGGTACTATGATCGTCAATAACAAAATGGCCTTTTTTTCGGATTCCTTGGGGCATTCTGCCCTAACAGGGGTTGCAATTGGGGTTATATTGGGTATCAGAAATCCAATCTGGTCTATACTTTTCTTCTCCGTATTAATTACTATAGCCATTCTAGTAGTTAAAGAAGCAAACACGGCTTCAACGGATACGATCATCGGGGTGTTTTCTTCGACGGCAGTTGCTCTGGGTATCGTCATACTTTCACGTAATGGCGGTTTCAATAAATATTCAGGGTATCTTATCGGGGATTTGCTAAGTATTAGCCCATCAGATTTGTTGACACTGGGAATTGTTTTCATACTGGTTATCTCGTTATGGGTCGTGATATTTAATAAGCTTCTGCTATCGAGTATGAACCAATCTTTAGCACGTAGCAGAGGGATAAGGGTTAAACTTTATGAATACTTATTTACCATAATGATGGCAGTTATCGTAACAATATCAATCCAATGGGTAGGAATCCTGATTATTAGTTCACTCCTTATCATACCAGCAGCTTCTTCGCGAAATATCGCTAAAAATATGAGGCAATATCATGTTTACTCAGTTTTGATTGCTCTGATTTCAGGACTAACGGGCTTAATCTTATCTTACTTTTGGGGAACAGCTACCGGAGCGACGATCGTACTGGTCGCATCAGGATTTTTTGCACTTACGTTTGTCATGAAGTTAAGACTGGAGTAAAAACGCAAACGCCTCACTGCTAAACAACTTTGAAATTGTGGCTACATCACTTATCGCCTTATTAATATTCAAAGAGGGTATTGGAAAGAGTATGTGGATTGCAATTTCACTAATAACATTTTCAAGTATTATTTTATCGGTTGAGAATTTAAATAGCTTTTCGTTTTCAATTGGCTCAATATTTGTTATACTGGCTTGCCTTTTATGGGGTTTTGAGAATAACTGTACTCGTATGTTGTCTTTGAAAGACCTTCTACAAATAGTTGTAGTGAACTCGTTCAGCTTTTGCTGGACGAGTTCACTATCGCATTATTAATAATGATAATTGGTGCATATTTTGCAGTGACCGAATACCACAAGCATGTCCATATCCACGAAGAAATAACTCACGAACATAGGCACAATCACAGCGATAATCACCATAATCACACACACGATTGCAAAGGTGAAAGTGAACACAATCATGTTCATACCCATGAAATAACAGCGCATATACACAAGCATACACCAGATATCCACCATGCTCATAACCATTAAGATGATGCCTTCCAGGATTTCTTCAGGTGAGATTGCTGCAGGTATAGGTCAACTTGGAATACACGTTATCCGTGATTTATCGGGTAAGCAAGCGGTTGCAGCTGTCGGGCAGGGTGTGCTTATCGAGAGGTATAACCGAAATCTTGAACGAAAGGGAATTGTTCGGGCTCAAATTTTTATTCCTTCATCTAAAGCAGTAGTTAAAGATGGCAATCCTGATTATTTCCAGGACTTAGCGGTCGTAGGAAAAATTAAATGTTAGATATTGACATTAGAGCAGACTATAATATAATGGTATATGCAAATGCATTGCATTTGCATATACCATTATATTATAGTAAAGAGGAGGAAAAAAATGAAAAGAGCAATAATTACCCTGACAACGTTGATGCTCGTGTACGGCTTTCTCTTAATGACAGGGTGCAGTAAAACTGAGACGACAGAAGCATCGTACATAAAAACAACCGTTGCTGTAACCGTACTCCCGCAAAAAGCGTTTGTTGAAGCGGTATGCGGCGATTTGGTGGATGTAATAGCCATGGTTCCACCGGGTAACAGCCCTGGTAATTATGAACCAACACCGCTAGAAATGGAACGTTTCAGCAAGTCAGCTATCTATTTCACGATCGGAGTACCTACAGAGAAGGCCAATATTCTGCCAAAAGCTGAAAGTATGAAACTTGTTGATCTACAAACTAAGGTATCTGAAAAATATCCTGATCGAGAGTTTAGTGCAGGAAGTCGCGATCCCCACATTTGGTTGTCTCCTAAAAGAGCAAAAGTGATGGTGGAGACGATTGCTCAAGAAATGAGTTCATTAGATGAGAAAAATGCAGAAATCTATAAGGAAAATGCAGAAGACTATCTTAAAGAGTTAGATCAGCTTGATAGTGAAATAAAAGCAATGGTTGAAGGTCTCAATAATAAAAAGTTTATTGTATTTCACCCTGCCTATGGATATTTGGCAGATGATTACGGACTGACAATGTATGCTCTTGAACAGAGCGGTAAAGAGGCTACTCCACAGCATTTAGCTGAAATGATTGACCTTGCCAAAGCAGAAAATATCAAAGTTATCTTCTCGCAGGCCGAAATTGACAGCAAGCAACCACAGGCCTTCGCAGAAGAAATCGGTGGGACTAAAGAGATGATTGATCCTCTTTCAGTGGATTATATATCAAATCTTCAAACGATGGTCAAGGCTATAGCGGGAGCAATGAAATGAGCGGCTTAAATATTGCCGATAAGAACGTTGTTCATATAGAAAACCTAACGGTGTATTACGGACAAACGCCTGCGATTGCAGGTGTTTGTCTTGATCTAAATGAAGGCGATTATTTGGGGATTATTGGTCCGAACGGAGGCGGAAAATCAACCCTATTAAAAGCAATTCTTGGGCTTGTACCAAAGGCTTCTGGAACAATTCAAATCTATGGTAAAGCCTTTCGAGAGAAGAAAGGTTTGATAGGATATGTACCACAATTTAGCGGATTAAATAGGGGCTTTCCGATCACAACTCGAGAAGTAGTTCTTACAGGAAAATTAAAACAAGGACTATCACCATTTCATAAATTTTCGATAGCGGATAAAGAGGCTACGGATGAGCTCCTTGAAAGGGTTGGCATTTATCCCCTTGCAGGTAGACAAATATCTGCTTTATCTGGCGGGGAGTTTCAGAAAATGTTGATAGCAAGAGCACTTGCTGTAAATCCCAAGTGTTTGCTTTTAGACGAACCGACTGCCAGCGTGGATGCAAGCTCACGCGATCAAATATATGGCTTGCTTGCCGAATTGAATAGACAAGTGACCATTATACTGGTAACCCATGATTTGCTGGCTATCTCGTCTCAGGTTCGAAGGTTGGCTTGTCTTAACGGACGTTTGATTTATCACGGAGAACCAGAGCTTAGTGAAAGCATTCTAAATAGTCTCTACGGCTGTTCGGTTGACCTTATTGCTCATGGAGTTACTCACCGGTTAATGAAAGAGCATAAGGAGGGCAGTCAACTTGATCAACGCATTGTTTGAATATCAGTTTCTTCAAAATGCTGTAATTGCCAGTATTCTAGCTAGTATCGTCTGTGGAATGATTGGTGTCATCATCGTGGAAAAAAGGTTGATTATGATGAGCGGAGGGATTGCCCATACCTCCTATGGGGGAGTAGGCTTAGGATATCTCATGGGGTTTGAGCCGATCATCGGGGCTTTTTTATTTTCCTTAGGTGCATCACTGGGAATAGGATTCATTAAAAGAAAAGGCAGTGCAAATTCTGAGGTTATAATCGGTATGTTCTGGTCACTGGGAATGGCGCTGGGCATTCTTTTTATTGCCTTGATGCCGGGATACCCACCTGACCTGACTTCGTATCTTTTTGGCAGTATTTTATCGGTGACAAAAGCGGATCTTTATTTAATGATAAGCTTAACTCTCATTGTGATACTTGTAATTATTGTTTTGTATAACGACTGGAAAGCCTTTCTTTTTGACGAAGAGTTTGCTTCTATAATGGGCAAAAAAACTGCCTTTCTAGAATATTTGCTGCTAGTTTTGATTGCAATGACTGTGGTGGTTCTGATACGGGTGGTCGGCATTATTCTTGTACTTGCTTTGCTGACAGCTCCGGCGGCCATTGCGGGGATGCTGTCTTCAATACTTAGAGACCGGATGATTTATGCTGTCATTCTCGGAAATATTTTTTGCATAACAGGGCTCTGGATTTCGTATAGGATGAATATTGCGTCAGGTGCTTCTATCGTGATTTTATCGGTAGGATGTTATTTTTTTGCGTATATTTCCCGTTTGGTAAGGAGCAAACTCACGTAATCAATAGCGCGTCTTGAGGCACGTGCCCTATGACGGTTGTGCTAATTGCATGACTTAAATCTTACAAGTCAATACTGTGACCGCCTTCTCCTCTTAGATAAAGGCTACGTTGGATAAATGCCGCGCGCTAGCCGACTATAAAGGTAAAATGGAATTGCAGATTCAGAAAGAGGATAGAATTAGCTGCAACCGTTGCTTCTAACTCAAGTCCTTGACTACAGATTCTTTTTGTGATAAATTTAATTTACAAATTTATAGATGAGCAAGTGATTTTTCTTAACGGAGAAATCATAACAGGGAAGCTGGTGTAAATCCAGCGCGGTCCCGCCACTGTAACGGGGAGTTTGTGCCACATCCACTGAGGAAACTTGGGAAGGAGGCACTAAATGAGGAACCTGAGCCAGGAGACCTGATTGCTTATTTGCTTTACTCACGATGGATGGGTGGCAGGAATTTTTTAATTCAGCCCTTCATTTTTTGGAGGGCTTTTATATATTGTTAAGTGGACATTTGGTTTCTCGAGGGAAACTGATCGGCAGGGTAAAAGTCTAGTGCAAGCAGGATCTACGTTCAAAAATGCGAATGCGACTTGAAGGTAGAGGAGAACGCTTCGTCCGAGACAACCAATACATTACTGTCTTTATGATAAGTGATGTAGGGTTGTCTCTTCATTTTTTATTCACTGGAGAGGAGGAGGAAATCTCGGAGCCGAGTTTAATGAAAGATAGGTCTAACGTTCGAATGAAAGAGGTCGATGATTATTATGAATCTAAGTATGATCAAGCGGTTGCAGGCTGCCCTAGGAAGCGGATTCGTCTTTTATTATCTAGGTTATTCGAAAGGAAGAAACATGCCGGTAAGAGAGAGCAAACGTAATTGACATAGGGACTGATCATCGATCTCTCCAGTCAAGAGATTGATCAGATAACAACTGTAGTGATCCCAATCATGTACACATTAGGTGGAGTTTAAAATATATATTGTTAAGTGAACATTTTTGGTTTCTCGAGGGAAACTGATCGGCAGGGTAAAAGTCTAGTACAAGGGGGATCTGCGTTCAAAAATGCGAATGCGACTTGAATGTGGAGAAGAACACTTCGTCCGAGACAACCGATACATTACTGTCTTTATGATAAGTGATGTGGGGTTGTCTCTTTATTTTCGAAGCCAATACTCCACGAGCGAAGGAGGAGGTATTTATTAGTGCTGAACAATGTTGATCAGTATTCTAAGCCTCTTGATCAAATTGGTTAAGAGTTTTCGCATGAGTGGTTTATCCAATCGTAAGACTCCCACTTCTTCAAGTGGGAGTGGGCCCCCGTTCTCAGCTTCGGTGGGGGTAGAGTCCCCCACCGAAGACTCGATGTTCAGCTTTTGCTGGACGAGTTCACTCTTTTGCAGGAAGCGCCAAGTTTTCAAAAATACATACCAACGTTGAAGGAGTGGTATTATCATGGATTCATTTCTCCATAAGAAAACTCGTATTGGGTCGTTCGTTTTTTTACTATTGTTGCTCGCTGTTTTAGTGATATCAGGCTGTGCTCAGAGCACACAAGGCACAGGTGGCGACCAGAAAGCTGAGGGACAAGCAGAAATCCAAGATAAAAAAGTCACATTGCTTTACAACTTAAAAAGTGGCAGCCTTGATCCCAATAATGGCAACATACCGTTGAAGGCAGGGGTCGTGGAAACCCTTGTGCGATTAAATGAAAAGCTGGAAATTAAGCCATGGCTGGCGACAAAATGGGAAGCGAAGGACGAGCGGACATGGGTGTTTACCATCCGTGATGGCGTGACATTTCAGGATGGCACAATCCTGGACGCGGCCGCTGTGAAGGCTTCCTTTGAACGCGCAATAACGGTGAATAAAGCGTTGGCTAAAGCCCTGAAAATTGCTTCCATGGAAGCGTCCGGCCAACAATTGACCTTCGTAACCACTGAGCCTCACCCGGCGCTACCGTCAGAGATGGTTAATTTTTATTCCAGTGTGATTAGTGTCGAAGCGGAAAAGAAAATGGGGAGGGAAGCGTTCAATCTGGCACCTGTCGGTACTGGCCCCTTTAAAGTGAAGCAGTTTACGCCCAATATTGAAGTTTTATTGGAACGTTATGACCGATATTGGGACGGTTTAGCGAAATTGAATAAGGTTTCTTTCAAATTCAATGAGGATGGCAGCGTAAGGGCGCTGGCGCTCCAATCCAAGGAAGCGGATATTGTCTATCAGATACCGGCTGAAACCGTGGAGACTATTAAGAAAAATAGTCAACTTACGGTAGAGTCCATAGCCAGTCTTCGAGTCCACTTCCTGCTTTATAACCAGCAAAAGCCTTTGTTTCAGGAGATCAAGGTCAGAAAAGCCATGGACTTGCTTCTTAACCGTGAGAGCATTGCCAAGGATATTATGTTCGGGCACGCGACACCAGCCAACGGCCCTTTTAATATCAATCTTCCCTTTGGCAGCAAAGATGAGGTAAGGCAGCTGAATACGGCAGAAGCTAAAAAACTGCTGGAGGAAGCGGGATATACGACTGGTGCTGACAGTAAGTTAGCCAAGGCAGGTAAGCTGTTGGAATTGGAATTGGTCACCTATAAAGGTCGACCAGAACTGCCTTTGATTGCCCAATTGCTTCAGTCGGACGCGGCTAAGGTAGGTGTGACACTCAAGCTTAAGATGGTCGAAGATGTTGATTCCTATTTACGGGAGAATAAAGATTGGGATTTGGTGACTTACAGCAATTTAACCGCCCCACGCGGGGATGGCGGATATTTCTTGAATTCTGCTTTTGTGCCCGGTGGTTCATTGAATGCGGCAAATATCAGCAGCCCTAAGGTGAGCGAGATTGTGGCACGCCTGAATGCTACTGGGGATATTTTGAAGCGGACACAACTCACCCAGGAGGCCGTTGGTGTTATCAATGAGGAAGTTTTTCATTCCTATGCTGTTTACCCCGATATTATTGTAGGGATGAACAAACGAGTCCTCGCTTGGAAGCCTGGAGCAGAAGAATACTACATTATCACGAATAAAATGGACGTAAAATAAGATGCTGAAATTAGTTGGAAACCGTCTGGTGCAGCTTGTTCTGGTGTTGTTTCTCTTGTCGCTGATGACGTTTATACTCATGAAACTCACTCCGGGAGATCCTGTCTTGGGTATGCTAGAGGCGGATGAATTGCTGGTTACCCAGGCCGACCAAGACGCGCTCCGTCAGGAGCTTGGCTTCGAACAGCCAGTCCTGATCCAGTATGGTCAGTGGATGGCAAAGCTTCTTCGGCTGGATCTTGGAGATTCCTACTTTAAAGGTAAACCGGTTTTAGATGAAATTGCGTTAAGGCTACCTGCCACCCTTCAGCTGGCAGGAGGAGCTCTTGTAGTTATGGTGTTGATTGCCGCTCCGCTTGGTTTGTTGGCCGCTAGATATCCAGGGCGTTGGCCGGATCATTTGAGTCGAATTCTAGCGCTGATTGGTGCCTCGATTCCCGGTTTTTGGCTGGGTTTGTTACTCATTTATGCTTTTGCCTATAAATTGCAGTTGCTGCCATCAATGGGAACTGGAGGCATCCGACATATGATCCTTCCTTCCGTTTCCCTGGGTTTTTCGATGGCGGCTACCTATGCCCGCCTGCTCCGAGCCGGGCTGTTGGAAAGCTTGTCTCAGGAATACATTCGTGCTGCTCGGGCGAGAGGGATTGCAGAATGGCGGATTTTGTCAAAGCATGCGCTGAGGGCGGCGCTTCTGCCGGTATTGACTGTTTTCGGGATGAGTATCGGTAATTTGCTGGCCGGATCGGTGGTAACCGAGGTGCTGTTTTCTCTGCCGGGGCTGGGCAGCATGGTGATGGAAGCTATCTTTCATAGGGATTACCCGCTTATTCAAGGATTTGTACTGCTGACGGGCGTTTTTGTTGTTGCAATGAATTTACTGGTAGATCTAGGTTACGGTCTGCTTGATCCCCGGATCCGTTACAGCAAAAGGGGAGCAATATGACTATGAACGTTTTAACGAATGATTTTGATGGTTACATTCCGGCGCGCCGAAGTGTCTGGAGGAGCATATTGCACGATCCTCTAACCCTGTCGGGAATGAGTATACTGGCGGTGATCATGTTGCTCACTCTGTTCGGTTCGCTGATCGTGCCCAACGATCCGCTGACCGTGCAAATGTCGGAGCGCCTTCAGACCCAGAGCTGGCAGTACCCTCTGGGCACTGACCATATGGGCAGATGTATTTTTGCTAGGCTGGTCTGGGGTGCCCGCACTACTTTGGGAATTTCGACACTAGCGATTGTTACGGTCATCCTAATTGGAATTCCCCTCGGGCTAGTGTCGGGATATGTGGGAGGACGTACAGATTCGGTAATAATGCGGCTTGTAGATGGCATAAGCGCCTTGCCTCAGTTTATTTTGGCAGTCGCCATCTCCGGATTGCTGGGGCCAAGCCTGATTAACTTGATGCTGTCGATTGTTTTAGTTCAATGGGTTGAGTATGCCAGAATTGTCAGAAGCCTGGTGTTGTCCGAACGGGAGAAGGAATATGTGTTAGCCGCTCGGGTGGCGGGGTGCGGGACATCTACCATCCTAAGGAGGCACTTGCTTCCGCAAATCATTTCTCCTGTGCTGATTTTGGCTGCCCTAGATATGGGAAAGATTATCTTGATCATTTCTTCCTTGTCCTATCTGGGTCTGGGTGCTCAGCCGCCGGCTCCTGAATGGGGGGCGATGCTGAACGATGGGCGTCCTTACTTTCAAACGGTACCCCAGCTGATGCTCTATCCGGGTTTGGCCATCATGTTGGTCATTATTTGTTGCAATCTAATCAGCGACGGACTTCGCAACATTCTGGATGTTCGAAGCCGATGAACAGTTGGGAAAGGAGTGAGGCTTGCTATGAGATCGTCAAGACTGGAGTACGTAGACACAGGTCAGGAATCGGATCCAGAGCAATGTGAAGAGGGATACCTTGAAGACCTTCGTACCACATCTGAGCAAGTTCTGCAGCTGGAGGACTTGAACATTGATGTGCAGCAGGGAAAACAGCGGCATACCCTTGTGCATGATCTATCTTTTTCAATTCGCCGGGGAGAGACATTGGCTCTCGTTGGGGAAAGCGGCAGTGGGAAAAGTGTGACGGCCAGTGCAATTTTGGGATTGTTGCCAAATTCTCTCGATCTAAGTGGCGGGAAAATCTTGTTTCAGGGAGAGGATATCCTCCCTTGGCCGGATAAGCGAAAACGGAAGCTGCGCGGTAAGCAAATAGGCTTTGTGTTTCAAGATTATCAGGGAAGCTTTACACCCTTTATAAAAGTCGGGAAGCAGCTGGTGGAGACAGTTCACAGTCATCTTCCTATGTCACGCAGCGAGGAAAAGTCTCTGGCAATGGACTGGCTCAAGCAGGTAGGATTGCCTGCGGATCGCGTGTTTAACAGCTATCCGTTTCAATTAAGCGGCGGGCAGCGGCAACGGGCGTCCTTGGCAGCGGCTATGATGCTGGAGCCAGCACTGCTGATTGCAGATGAGCCGACAACCGCTTTAGATGTACTGACTGGAGAACTGGTGTTGGATCTCTTGGCAGGATTGCAGAAACAGACTCAATGTGCCGTCTTGATCATCTCCCATGATTTACGGCAGGTTATGAAGCGAGGGGATACCATTGCAGTGATGCAGAAAGGACAGATCGTAGAGATAGATTCAGCGAAAAAGATCTCTTGTGAGGCCAAGCATCCCTATACAAAAATGTTGCTCAAAGCCAGACCGTTGCTTTTAGATATTCAGGCCGAATTAGCTAAGGATCAGCAGGCAATAGCAGAGGAAAATGTGCGCATCTCTAATTCCGTGGAGGTATCGGCATGAAGAAGCTGTTAAAAGTTACCCTTCTCAGCAAGACCTATGAAGAGGCAGGTCGAATTGTCCCAGCGGTACAGGAGGTATCCCTGCACATCGGGGAAGGAGAGTGCCTGGGCCTGGTGGGAGAAAGCGGGAGCGGAAAAAGCACGCTGGCCCGGCTCTTGTTAGCGATCGAGCGTCCCGATAGCGGAGAAGTTTGGCTTAACGGCAGGTCGATTTTTACGTTGGATCATCGTACCTTGCGTGACGCAAGGCAGCATTTTCAGGTGGTATTCCAAGACCCGACTTCTGCGCTGAATCAGCGGTTGCTCATCTGGCGTTCGGTCATGGAACCGCTGGATAGCTTCCCACAGGTCAAACCCTCGTTTTTGTCAGATGTCCTGCATTCCCGCAGGGATACGGCAGCAAGACTGCTAGAAATGGTGGGGTTACAAGCAGAATATATGGATCGTTATCCCCATGAACTTAGCGGAGGACAGCGGCAGCGCGTGGCTATTGCCCGAGGAATAAGCCTGGGTCCGAAACTGCTAATCTGTGACGAGCCGACTTCCAGCCTAGATGTCTCAATACAGGCCCAGATTCTGTGGTTATTGAAAGGGTTAAAATCAAAGCTTGGTATGGCCTACTTGTTTATATCCCATGATATTGCAGCTGTCTGCTTGATGAGTGATCGAATCATAGTGATGAAGGCAGGTCGGATTGTTGATCATTTCCCAAGTCATCAAATCCTGAGTGAGGATCGGCATGAGTATACACGGCAATTGGTTGCTGTTGTCAGCTGATAGACTAAAAAGAGAAGGCTGGAAGATGGATGGAAGTCAACACAACAAAAAAGCATGAAGTAAAATGGGGAAAAAACGCCAATAACGGTGTCATTTTTGCCATTGCATCTTCTCTTGTTTTTAGCATCATGAACGTCATGGTAAAGGCGGTCAGTCTGTCAATTCCCTCAACCGAGGTCGTGTTTTTCAGAAGCATTATCGGGACGATCCTGATTTGTTTCATGATGAAACAGAGCAAAGTGGTCTTATCGAGAAAAGGGGTTCTCATGCTGGCGCTGCGGGGAAGTCTAGGCGCGCTTTATATGATTGCCTATTTTTATACCATCTCCCAAATACCGCTGGTCGATGCCATTATATTGGTCAATTTGTCCCCTGTATTTGTGATGATCCTGGCGGCCATTTTTCTGAAAGAAAAATTGTCTCAAAAAAACCTGTATTTTCTCCCGGTGGTTTTTTTAGGAGCTATGCTGACTATAAAACCCTTTAGTTATTCCTCCTACTCTGTCGTGGCCTTGATTGGCATTCTAACTGCTTTTTTCTCTGCTGCAGCTGCAATATGTATCCGCTATTTGAGTAAAAAACATCATGCTTATGAAATCATCTTCTATTTCATGGCAACGGCCACTTTAGTGTCTATTCCCTTAATGTGGAAAAATTTTGTGATTCCCAACCCCTTGGAATTATTCTATTTGATCTGCATAGGCGTTGTTTCCTTGTTGGCCCAAGTTTTCCTAACTAAGGCCTTTACCCATGAAAATGCGGTTGTTGTAGAAGTAGCTCGTTATATCGGGATTGTCTTTAACACCTTATGGGGCTTTTTGTTCTTTACTGAAGTGCCTGATATACTGACCGTTTTCGGAGGGGTGTTAATTATAACGGCTTGCATTGCTTTGTCTCAAAAGCCAAAACCAAGAAATCACGGAGGGGATGAATGCGGCAGCTAATAACAACTATCAATGGGGATGATCATAAAAAATTTTTAGTTCTGGCCATACCTCTGATTATTTCTTTTATTTCTACGCCGTTATTAGGAGTGGTAGATACGGCGATGATGGGACGTTTTCCTCAAGCTGCTTATATTGGAGGCGTATCCATTGCCGTACTTATTTTTAACACGATGTATTGGCTTTTAGGATTTCTACGAGTCAGTACCGCTGGGTTCAGCGCCCAAGCCTGTGGTCTTAAAGATGAGCAGGGCATTGCGCTATCGTTGTTAAGGCCATTGGTTATCGCTCTTGCTTTAGGGATGTTGCTTATTGTGTGCCAATGGCCAATCAAGAGTGCAGCTTTTGCCCTGTTGTCTCCTAATGAAACAGTGAGTTCCCTTGCTAGCACCTATTATAATATCCGGATTTGGGGAGCACCTTTTACCTTGGCTAATTATGTTATGAATGGCTGGCTAATAGGTATAGCAAAGGTTAGACTTTCGCTTTTTCTGCAAGTGCTGATGAATCTATTAAACATCTTGCTTGTGGTGTTTCTGGTGGTGGTCCATGGTTTTGATGCTAACGGTGTGGCGGCGGCAACACTCATAGCGGAAATTGTTACGGCATGCCTTGGAGGTATGATTATTTTCAAAACCCAAATAGTTGGTCTGGACAGGCTTTCATTGTCAATGTTGTTTGATCGGGCAGCTATTATCGATATGATGACTGTGAATCGGGATCTGTTTATAAGAACAATATGTCTACTTACGGTATACAATCTTATTTCTGTTTATGGCATCCGGTATGGGGACGTTATTTTAGCTGCAAATTCTGTACTAATCCAATTGCATTTAGTCATGGCGAATTTACTCGGCGGCATTGCTAATGCCAGTACTGTCTTTGTCGGACAAGCCATTGGTGAGAAAAATCAGGAACTCTACTTTAAAACAATTAAGTTAACGATATTTTGGGGTGGCTTGACAGCAGTGTTGCTTTCATTGAGCGTTATCTTTTTCAGGAATCCACTGATTGGTTTGTTCACGACCATCCCGGATATTCAGCAAGCCTGCCAAAGTTATATTTATTGGATCGTGTTATTTCCACTGGTTGCTTTTTGGGGACTGCAGCTATATGGAATTTTTACAGGTGCCACCGTTGCTGTCCCGATCAGGAATTCCATGATTTATTCGCTGATGGCCTACTTTCTTGTCTTATGGCTGGGAGTACCAAGCCTAGGGAATCATGCAGTATGGCTGGCATTTATTGTTTTTACTCTGGGCAGATCGCTGTTCTTATGGATATATTTACCGCAGTTAAACAAACATGTATCGAATTTGATGTAGCGTGGTTAATTGATAAGTGTTTTATCTAAAGCGTAAGACTCCCACTTCTATAAGTGGGAGTGATACACCTTATTCTGCTTCTTTGGGGGTAAAGTCCCCCACCGAAGACTCGATGTTCAACTTTAGTTGAACGAGTTCACTCGGTATATGGCGTAGTTCCGAATTGCCTGAACCGGTTAAATAAGAAACAATATTGCATACAAAGAAAGGTGGAAGAAAATGAAAAAGCGTTCTTATCTATGGGTGATTATGGGACTGATCCTTTGTTTGATGCTGGTTGGGACTGGCTGTTCTTCTGAAACGACGGGCAGTGATACGAAGGAGAAAAGCCTCAGCTTTATCACAGTTTGGCCGGCCAATACGATGGATCCTCAGAGGAGTCATTACAGTTTTATATTAAACTCTGGGACCATGGAAACTTTGGTTGGATTGGATCCCAAAACAACACAACTTTATCCTTGGCTGGCGGAGAGCTGGAAGTCCGACGATGGTCAGCATTGGGAGTTTAAAATTCGGCAAGGAGTCAAATTTCACAATGGGAATGAAATGACTCCACAAATGGTTAAGGATAGTCTGGAGCGCTCGATTTCAGTCAATCCTGGCGTAAAGACGTCGTTGAAAATCGTCTCTATTGAAGTGGCAGGCGATCTCCTGAACATTACAACTGAAACTCCTTATCCAGCTCTTCCCTCGGAATTAGTCCATTATAATACAGTTATTATGGATGTGACTGCTTCGGAAGATAAGCCGCCTATTGGAACTGGGGCCTTTATGTTTGAGAGTTTCGATATCGCCAAAGGCGCTGAGTTGATAAAATTCCCGGACTATTGGGATGGCCTGGCCAAGCTTGATAGAGTTACTATGACGTTTAACGATGATGCAAATGCTCGGATGTTGGCGTTGCAATCAGGAGATGCTGATATCATCTATCGCCCGGGATTGGATACGTTACAAACCTTGCGTGAAGATGACAAGATTACAGTAGAAAGCTTCCCGGGAAAACGGGTATATCATTTACTTTACAATTATGCTGGTGAAAATAAGGACCTATGGAGTAATGAGGAATTCCGTAAAGGGATGGACGCTTTGATCAACCGCCAGGAAATTGTGGATAAGGTAATGAACAAAGAAGCGGTCATAGCTTATAATCCGTTTCCTGGCAATTATCCCTTCTCGCCTGATCCAAAACCCCACGTATATAGTATAGAAGAAGCACTAAAACATTTCCAAGCGGCTGGAATGACGGTACAAGATGGTAAGGTTCTGAGAAACGGTCAGCCTATTAAACTGCGGATGGCTACTTATATCGCTCGTCCTGAATTGCCGCAGATTGCTCAAATTGTTCAGGATTCAGCCAAACAAGTGGGAATCGAGATGGAAATCCAGGTGGCAGAGAATATTGATGAATATCTACCTCAAGGCAACTGGGATTTGGTAACCTATGCTCTACTCACAACGACTAGGGGTGATGGCGCTTACTTTTTGAATGGCGCTTTCTTGTCGAATGGAATGCAAAATCACGGCCGCCTGAAGGTGCCGGAACTTGAGACATTGATTAATCAATACAATCAAACCATCCCTAAAGAAGAACGAGATCAAATAGCTAAAACAATTGCTACAATAATTGAAGACCGGGCTTATAATGCCTATATTGCTTCGCCGTATGAAACGGCTGCTTACCGGAAGAACGTGAAAGGTTGGGTGACTCCGTCAAATGAATTTGAGTTCCAAATGGTTACCAAGGATTTGGATGTGGTTTCTCAGTAAAAGTTGGCTGTTTCGTCGGTTTGGTGAAGGTATTCTCTTCTTATGGATCATTTCGCTGGTAAGCTTTGCAATTGTGCAAGTGGCTCCGGGGGATGCGGCGTTGTCGCTTCTCCGGATTGATAGTGTAGCGGTGACGGTCGAGCAAGTCGAAGCCCTACGCCAGGAAATGGGCATGTATGATCCACTCCACCAGAAGTATTTTCACTATATGAACAATCTGCTACACTTGGATCTCGGTGAATCCGTTATGACGGGACGCTCTGTAGTAGCTGAGCTTGCCCACGCTTTCCCTGCAACCTTTTTGCTGGCGGGCACTTCATTAGGATTGACTATGGTCTTAGTTGCTATTTTTGGATCGTTGGGTGCCCTTTATGCCGGAAGCTGGGTAGATAAGTTCAGCACCGGATTTTGTCTGATAGGGGCTTCAATTCCAACCTTTTGGCTGGGTCTGTTGTTAATTGATTTATTTGCGGTCCGTCTTCACTTGCTTCCTGCTGTAGGAATGGGGAGTGGGAAGGGATTAATTTTACCGTCTCTTTCATTAGCAATCGCTATCGCGCCACCATTTGTAAAAATATTCCGCAATAGTTTGATCGAGTGCGCTCGTCAGGATTTTATCCGGGCAGCTCGCTCTCGGGGGATTTCTGAAAGCCGGATTTTTATCCGGCATATTTTAAAAGGTAGCCTGATCCCAGTAGTGACAATTTTAGGAGTTAGTTTAGGCAGCTTGCTAGGTGGCTCGGTCGTGGTCGAAGTTATCTTCGGAATACCTGGCGTCGGCAAGTTGGCAATTGAAGCGGTTACCCGTCGGGACTATGCAATCGTCCAAGGATTTGTGTTATCGATCGGGATTTTAATTTTCCTGATTAACTTAGCAGTCGACTTATCCTACCGCTATCTGAATCCAGCAATTTCCTTGAAGGAGGCTGAACGCCGATAATGCGCAATCTTTCTTGGGGCCTCTGGCTAACGGTTATTATTTTGCTGATCATCCTGTTCGGTCCATGGCTGGCTCCGTTAGATCCGAATTTAGTCGATCTCTCCAACCGCCTTCAACCACCTAATTTGAGTAATTGGCTAGGCACTGACCAATTGGGCAGGGATCAGCTTTCTCGTATTCTGACAGGTGGTCAGATGACGGTGGGGATTAGTTTACTGGCTTTGGCCTTAGCGATTCTGATTGGAGTGCCGATTGGTCTTTTGGCCGGTTATTTGGGAGGGCGTGTCGACTGGGCGTTGATGCGCTTGGTGGATGGGTTCATGGCTTTTCCGGAATACATCGTCGCCATTGTTATTAGCGGCCTTTTGGGTGGGGGTTTCTTTAACCTGCTATTCGCTATTCTCATTGTGAAATGGGTCGGTTATGCCCGACTGGTGCGCAGTGTCGCTTTTCAGGAGAAGTCTAAAGACTATCTGCTGGTCGCGAAAATCAGTGGCGCCGGTAGTTTCAGCACTCTCCGGCGGCATTTGATTCCTCATGTAATCGGACCGGTATTGGCCTTGGCGACGCTCGATGTCGGCAAAGTAATTCTGTTGGTAGCTTCTCTTTCCTATATCGGACTTGGGGTCCAGCCCCCTACTCCGGAATGGGGTTCTATGCTGAATGAGGGTCGAGCCTTTTTCTCCCGGTCTTCCTACCTGATGATCGTACCTGGGGTAGCGATCTTTTTAGTGGTATTTGTCATGAATATATTAGGTAATCAATTGGTGGAAAAATTCGGTTCTGACCGTCAAAAGGAGGATCCCAATGGAATTGTTGAAAGTTTATGATCTGAAAATCTTCGGTCCCAATAACCGTTCTTTAGTTCATGGCATCAATTTTTCCATTCGTGCTGGTGAATGGTTTGCCTTGATCGGTGAAAGCGGCAGTGGTAAGAGTATCAGCGCCTTTGCTTTGTCAGCCCTCCTGCCCAACGGACTGCGGCGGGAAGCGCAGGAGATCAAGCTGTCGGGCAAGGATTTATGCAGGCTCTCTGAATCGGAATTGAGAAAAATTCGAGGTACGGACGTTGCCTATGTTTTTCAGGATTATCAGAGTGCCTTCACTCCTTACTTCAGGATAGGGAAGCAGATGGATGAAGTCATGCAGGCTCATACCGACTGGACCAGGGCAAAAAGGCAGGCCAAAGCTTGGGAGGCTCTCAATGAGGTGGGATTGGAAGGTCCGGAAGTCTACCGGCGTTATCCGTTCCAATTGAGTGGTGGACAACTCCAGCGAGCAGCTTTGGCTCTGGCGATGATTATGGAACCAAAACTTCTGATTGCAGATGAGCCGACCAGTGCTCTTGATGCGATGAGCGCCGCTACGGTGCTGGCCTTGCTTGCCCGGCTGAAAAATGAAAAAGGGTGTGCGGTTTTATTCATAACCCATGATTTGCGCTGTGTTCGACGCTATGCAGACCGGGTTGCCATTATGAAAAACGGTTCTATCGTCGAATCAGGATCAAAGGAGGAAGTTTTCAAAAATCCCCAAGAAGTCTATACTCGCAATCTACTAGCTTCGGTGCCGCCCCTTTACGATGTGCCTAGGCGTCTTCCAATTTTAAGAGAAGACTCGGTGGAAGGAGGTGCCTGCTATGCAATTGCAGCTGCTTCAGACTTGTAATTCGGATCAGCCGGTAGTGTTGCGGCTAAAAAATGTGTGGAAAACCTATCATGGTGGTCATCAGGCGGTCAAAGGAATTTCTTTTGCTATTCGAAGGGGGGAATGCTTAGGGCTGGTCGGTGAAAGCGGCAGCGGTAAAAGTACCCTGGCCCGTTGCCTGCTGACTCTGGAACGGATGGATAAAGGGGAGATCTGGCTGAACGGACGCCCTCTTCATATATTAACGTCTTTTGAGCTTCGCCAGGCTCGCCGTAAAATGCAGGCAGTTTTTCAAAATCCCTCCGCTTCTTTTAACAGTAAGCTGACAATTATGGATTCTCTCTTGGAACCAATTCGCAGCCAGAATAAAGGGTGTCCAAGTTTTTTAGATAAAAGTACCAATGAGCGGGAAATTGCCAGCAAATTGTTGGAAAAAGTTCATTTGCCAGCAAACTGCCTGTACCGCTATCCTGGGGAACTGAGCGGCGGTCAAAAGCAGCGTGTCGCTATTGCTCGGGCGATCAGTGTGGAGCCTTCCTTGATCGTACTGGACGAGCCGACTGCTAGTCTAGACGTATCTATTCAGGCTAAGGTTCTTAACCTTCTGAAAGACCTTCAAGAAGAGTTAGGTCTCTCGTATCTCTTTATTTCCCATGATCTTAGTGCCGTTCACTTTATGAGCGAAGGGTTGATGGTCATGCAGCAAGGGGAGATGGTGGATATCTGTGAAGGGATGGAGCTTTTTGCTCCGAATCGCCATTCTTATACAAAACAGCTGTTGGAACTTTTTGATGTGAACTGAACTTTTCAATTTAAAATACCATGATCCGCCTTAGAAAAGGAGAACTGTTGTATTGACTAAGCTAGATCTACTTATTCGGACGATTGGTTTGGAAGATATTGATCCTGTGCAACGATTTTTGTTTAGGCAATTGAAAGAACTATTTAACCAAGAAGGGCAGATGACCATAACGGCTGATGTTTGGGGACTGGGCAAAAAGTATTTAGAGCCTGCTAACTGCAATTTGTGGGGAGTGTTTACGAAGGAGGGGGAAGTTGTCGGCACGGCAGCCATCTGCACGTATAATGACCGGATCGAATTACTGAAAGGGCGGTATCACCTTGAGACGACTGCTGAGGTAGGGCGCTGCTATATTGCTAAGAAGCTAAGAAGGCAGGGGCTAGGTTCTCAGTTAGTCAAAAAAATGACCCATTTCTGTCAAGAACATGGGTATCGGACTATGTACCTGCATACTCACAGATTTTTGCCTGGGGGATTTGACTTCTGGCAACGGCAAGGTTTCAAAATAACCGTTGACGAAGGCGGCAGGGCTGAGATCGTTCATATGGAGAAATTGTTATAAGACATAGATGATGTAATTGACAATTGCATACAGCTTATGGGATTGTGAGGAAATTAATATGAATGTACACGAAGAGAAGGACTGCCTAAAAATAGCATTCTATGGAAAAGGCGGAATAGGAAAATCGACAGTGGCGGCCAATATTTCTGTAGCGCTGGCCATGCGGGGACTAAAGACATTGCATATTGGGTGCGATCCTAAGGCGGATTCCACAAGGTGTCTCGTAGGGCATAAAATTCCCACGGTGTTGCAACAATTACAGGCCAAACAGCTTGGTATTTCTCGGCAGGACATTGTATTTCCAGGTTTTGGCGGCGTTAGCTGCATCGAAGCGGGAGGCCCTGAAGCTGGTATTGGGTGTGCCGGAAGGGGGATCATCACCATGATGGAGGAATTGAAGTATCTGGAACTATGGGATGAAGCCTGGGACACCGTTCTTTATGATGTGCTAGGGGATGTCGTATGCGGCGGCTTTTCCGTTCCCATGCGAGAAGGGTATGCTGACACTGTCTATATCGTAACATCCTCGGAATTTATGTCAGTCTATGCGGCAAACAATATCATGAAGGCGATTAGTAGAAGTCAGGAAACAAGGCCAGTGACTCTGGGGGGATTAGTTCACAATTGCAGAAATCCTGAGTCAAGTAGGACGGCAGTAGAACAGTTTGGTTATTTAACGAATACGCGGGTAGTGGCGGAAGTTCCTTTCAGTCGGGAAATTACTCTTGCGGAACTCGAAGGTAAAACGGTTCTAGAAAAGTTCCCGGATTCGAAGGTAGCTAGCTTCTTTAAGGATTTGGCGGGTGTTATTAGTGAGGAGCAAGTTTATAAGCCAGCAAAAGCGCTTGAGGATGATGAATTGGAAAAACTCAGTCATTACTTGCTTGACCTGGAATTGAGAAAAGCATAGAGGGCGGTACCGGAAATAGGAGGAAATAGAAATGTCTTGCACGGGATATATCAAAACGAGTAGCAGAGAAGAACAAATTAAGCTTGTGGATATCGCAGATAAAATGCCATTCAATAGTTTTTTTGATAGGGGTATAGAAGACGATGATTGTGGGGAACTGGTCAATTTAGCCTTATGTGTGCCAGGTATTGTTGTCGTGGCAGCAGGTCCCTCATCCTGCTCCAGAGTACTATATTTTAGGGCCGTCAAAAAGGGTTTGAACGAAAAGTTATTCCTGCTCCCGGTCTCCAGCAACGACTTTGCTACTGGAAAGCATTTGGGAAAATTGGAGGAGGCGTTAGTAGGCCTTGTGACTTCGCGACGGCCAAAAGCGATCATTGTTTATATTACCTGTGCCGATATTCTGACAGGTACTGAGTTTGTGAGCATTACTAAACGAATCGAAAAAAAGTATGGGGTATCTGTAAGGGTATTTGAGCGGGGGCCGCTTTCCAAGAGAAGGACACTTCCTAAAGAGCGGCTTGCCGATATATTTATTAATTTGCTGCAAAGAGGTGTTCTGCAAGAGGGGAAAAGCAACACTAACCTGTTAGGAGATGCAGGAAAACTTCCTAAGGATTCTGGCCTGAGGCAGATACTCAGGAACTATTGTCCTACTGAGAAAATACGAGAATTTGCAGCGCTGGACACCTACGAAGAATTTGAGGACCTAGCAAACGGAAAGTTGAACATCGCCTTGGACCCCTTTGGTTATGATTTGGCCGTGCGCATGCAGGAAAAATGGGACATCCCCTTCATTTACTTACCTGCCCGGTACAACATGAAAGAGATTAAGCATAGCTATAAAACGTTGATGGACGGGTTGCAGGTCAACTGGGATTATAGTCAGGATGCTAAAGAGTACCACAGAGTTGCCGCCGAAGTAGCTGAGGTGTTGGTTGGAAAACGAATTGCGGTCGGGATTGGGTCTAGGTCTTTCGAGTTGGCCTATGCGCTGGCGTTGATAGGACTTACTGTTTCTTCGATATTTGTCGAAACAGTGGACGAAGTAGATATAAAGTATATTCACTCGCTCTCCACTATGGGAAGTCAGGCGGAAGTTTATTTAGTTTCCAACGTCACCGTTGAAACCCAGCTGAGCGGGTTTGAAGGAATAGATATTGCAATTGGAGAAAAAGCATCGTTTTATTGTCTGAAAGCCAAAGAATTATTGGTGAGTGCCGACTATCATTTTGGATATGAAGGAATCATGGGAATTTTGGAGGGCATGCAATGAGCAATTTTTTGAACCGCGTGCCTTCGCTGGCTAGTGACTATTCTGGTGCCTGCTCTGTTCTCTTTCCTCTACCTTCTCTTAACTTGCTCTACTCGCCCGGCGGGTGTAGTAGCGCAGTCATCGAATGCGATGAGATCAGGGATTTGCGGCAGACCCTGTTCTTTAGTTCTAAGTTGGGGGAGATGGAGGCCGTCATGGGCGCAGAAGAGGAATTTCTGTTTCATGCGGAAACGCTCTGGGAGAAAAATCGGCAGGCCGAACTCATCGCAATTATGGGTACGCCAGTTCCAGCTTTGACGGGAGTCGATATTGGAGCAATGGCGGATATGCTGAGCAGGCGGACGGGCTTGACGGTTTTGGCGCTTCCCACGGAGGGATTTGAAACCTACTACTCCGGCGTTTACTATACATTGCTAACCTTGGGCAAGCATTTTTTGGAAAGGAGGGAAAAGAAGGATAATCAAGTGAATATCCTTGGGTATACGCCCTTAAGTTTGGGAAAAGAAACACATCTAACCGAACTCATCGACGAACTTGAGGAGTGCGGTCTAAAAATTAATTGTTCGCCAGTAGGGAAGATAGACCTGGAAACGTTTCAGAAGATGTCCTCTGCCGCCCTGAACCTTGTCGTGGCACATGAGGGTGTAGGGCTTGCTCAATATATGGAGAAAGAGTATTCGATACCTTACGTCATGCATGTACCCGTGGGTTTGTGGGGTAGGCAGCGGCTGTTTCAGGTATTGGCCGAGATAGTAGATATTCCTATGACCGATGTAAGCAAACAATGTTATTTTCCTACTAATAAGGCGGTACAGTCTGGACAAAGGGCTGTGGTGATAGGCGAACCGCTCTTTGCTTCCTGCATGGCTTCTTGTCTGCATAACGACTTTGGGCTTGAGTATGTTGAAGCAACCAGCTTGATAAAAATGGATAGACGAATGAAGAAAGTCTATCAGGAAACGGTGCTTTCCGATGTGCACTTATTTGATGATGAGGAAGCGTTGGCCCAGTGGATCGATAGAATACAGCCGGATATTATTGTCGGAGACCCGCTTTATCAGAGGCTTTTTAGCGGAGGAAGCACTCACTTTGTACCTATCCCACTTGTAGGCTTGAGCGGACCGTTGTATGCTGCTGCACAGTACGAGTTTATCGGAAAAAGAGGGTATGACTATTTAGCTAGTTTTATTGGCGTATAACTTTTCTTGAAAAAATCATGAAGGGGGAATTTTTATGATGGAGTACCGCAAAAAATCGAGGCACTTTTTATCACTTTTGCTAGTTATAGTTTTAATGTTAAGCCTCGCGGGCTGTCAATCCAGCGGAGATGAAGGGAATCCGATAGCCGAGAAGAAGTCTGATACTAAAATTGTCACAGATCTTATGGGAAATAAAGTAGAAATCAAGGCTAATGTGGAAATGATTGCTGTTGTGCCCATACCTTGGGCTACTATTGTCTATGCGGTTGATGGATCGGGTAAAAAAATAGCCGGTATGCATCCGTCTGCCATGAAAGCCTACCAGATAAATATCTTGAAGGCTATGGCGCCTGAAATAGCCAACGCCAATTCGACGTTCGTCGACAATAACTTCAACCTTAATTACGAAGAAGTAGCCAAACTAAAGCCAGATTTGGTAGTCATTTGGGATTATCAGCCAGAAGTAGGCAAAAAGCTGGCAGAGCTCGGTATCCCCTCTGTAGCAATCAAATATGGCACCCTTGAAGATGTGCAAAATGGCATCAAGCTAGTCGGTGAGATATTAAACCAGCAAGATAGGGCAGCTGAGCTTATCAAGTACCAACAGGAGACCATCAGTTATTTAAAATCTAAAGACAGCTCACTAGCGGGCAAAGCTAAAGCTAAGACCCTGTATCTGAGAGATGATCAACTGCAAGTAGCTACAGGCGAATCTGTGAACAAAATCATGATCAACACTGTGGGCGGAGTGAACGTGGCCGATGAGGTCACAGGAGATAACTGGAAGAAGGTTACCATGGAACAAGTGATAACCTGGAACCCGGAGGTCATTATCCTAAGCAATTTCTCCGAAATATTACCCGAAGATTTATATAGCAACAAGTTTTCAGGACAAGATTGGAGTAAAATCAATGCTGTAAAAAATAAAAGAGTGTATAAAGCCCCTATGGGTATTTATCGCTGGGATGCACCGTGTGTAGAAACCCCTTTGATGATCAAGTGGCTGGGTAAGGTTTTATACCCAGATGTGTTCACGGACTACGATATGAGGACAGACCTGAAAAGCTTTTACCAGAAATACTTTAATTACAAACTAACTGATCTAGAACTAGATCAGATTTTGAGTAGCAAGCTTAATCCCGACCTCAAGATATAACCCCCGAGGGGTGCTTGAACCAGAAAAATACGTTAAATTCTTTCTTCTAGAATTGAAGGGCAAGGAAAATAGAGCATGATTTGTAAACAAAAGAACTTGAAGTTTGTGTGGCTTGCCATGCTCCTAATCTTAGCAGGGACATTTTTCGTATCATTGTTCGGAGGCAGATATTTCATTGCTCCGGGTGAAGTCGGGAAAATATTAATCGCGGGATTTCGTGGCGAGGTACAAAATAGTATAGCCGTATCAGTGGTCTGGAATCTCCGCTTGCCGAGAACGTTGTTGAACGCTTTAGTCGGAGCGGGGCTGGCTGTTGCGGGGGCGTCGTTCCAAGGGGTATTTAAAAATCCCTTGGTAAGTCCCGATGTGCTGGGTGTCAGCTCTGGGGCGGCCTTTGGAGCGGCCTTTGGGATATTGCTTTCAGGCGTTAATCAGCTGGCCACAGTCTTGGCACTGGTCTTCGGCGTTTTGAGTGTGTTTATGACCTACACCCTTTCTAAGCTGCGTGGAGCATCGTCCACCTTATCCCTCGTGTTGTCCGGCATGATCATATCTGCAGTATTCAGCGCCTTAATCTCGTTGATCAAATACGTTGCAGATCCCTACGACAAGCTGCCTGCTATTACTTACTGGTTGATGGGGAGTTTCGCCAACTCCTCCTACAGTAATTTGAAGCTAGTTGGAGTTCCCATTCTCTTAGGAATCGTTGTGCTGCTACTCCTCAGATGGCGGATTAATATCCTTTCCTTGGGGGATGAAGAGGCTTATTCCTTAGGGGTAAATCCCGTGAGGACTCGGTTGGTTATTATTACTATGGCGACCTTCATTACGGCCGCCTGTGTGACAGTTACAGGGGTCATTGGCTGGGTAGGTTTGGTAATACCGCATATCTGCCGAATGATTGTGGGTGAAGACCATAAGAATTTACTCCCTGCTGCGTGTATTGTTGGAGCAATTTTTATGATTATTGTAGATATGATTGCCCGAACGGCGACAGCTGCAGAAATTCCTATCGGTATCTTAACAGCCCTTATGGGGGCACCGTTCTTTGCGATACTATTTAAAACATCGAAAGGCGATTGGCAATGATGCTTGAAGTCAAGAACGGATATTTCGGATATACAAAAGATAATCTGTTACAGGATATCAGCTTCACTCTAGGCGAAAAAGAAATTATGACCATCTTAGGTCAGAACGGTATCGGCAAAACGACTATTCTCAAGTGCGTGACAGGGATTCTAAAATGGCGGCAAGGTCAGACGTTGATCAATGGCAAGTCTATGGGATCTTCGCGGGAAGCGCAAAAGCAGATTCCTATTGGTTATGTGCCGCAAGCGCATGGACTTTCGTTTCCCTATACGGTCAGAGAACTTGTAATCATGGGTCGAGCTAGGCATATTGGTCTTTTTTCAGTGCCATCGAAGACTGACAAAAAAATTGTGGATCAGGCGATTGATGAAGTTGGCATCAGTGCTATTCGGGACAAGTCGTGTATGCAATTAAGCGGCGGGCAATTGCAGCTTGTGTTCATTGCGAGGGCCCTAGCGAGTGAACCTAAGGTGCTGGTTCTCGATGAACCGGAATCACACCTTGATTTCAGGAACCAGTTTATGATTATCAATCTTATTAAGAGGCTGGCCAGGGAACGCGGCCTATCTTGCATCATGAATACACATTACCCAGAACACGCTTTGCGTATGTCCGATACTACGCTGCTCTTAGGACGAAGTTCGTATTTGTTCGGTAGGACTAAGGAGATCATTACTGAAAAAAGAGTCGAAGAGTATTTCGGAATTAATTCGAAGATTTTACCAGTGCCCTATAAGGGAGGAGAGGTTAAGGCCTTTGTTGTGCTGGATAGTACTTAAACAACAATTCTTTAGTCCCACACATCGAAGTAAAGCATATAAGCAAAGACGGTTACTCTGTCAAGTCCTTTGACCCAAGAAGGATTTTCTATCGATTGAAAATCAGTGCGATGATCTATCTGATTAGAGCGAAACATGCACTCCTGGAAAGACAAGTGTTTGAGAACAAATATTTTGGAGCATTTCTAATATGTTTGAAGATGTGATAACCGTTATCGAACTATAGTTGCCGGCATTACAATAACCCGTGAGGATAACATGAGCCTTGCGGGTTATTGTAATTCCAGCTGGCACTGAATACATAGTTCTTAAAATATCTGTGACGTGAAAGGAGAGGCAGGTATTCGGCGAAATAGGGAATTTTGTGCAAAAATATATAAATTTCGGGTTTTTTCAATGAAGTTAAGGATTATAAAACTATTGACATAATCAAGGAGCTCTTGGTAATATAAGTAATGACAACAATAATGAAAATGATTATCAATATTATTTATCTAAATCGTAAGACTCCCACTTCTATAAGTGGGAGTGATACACCTTATTCTGCTTCGGTGGGGATAGAGTCCCCCACCGAAGACTCGATGTTCAACTTTAGTTGAACGAGTTCACTATATAGCTTTGAAAGGAGTATGCATATGCTAACCAATAATGCTCTTTGTTAGAGAAGGAAAGTGTGATGAATATAGGCTGCAAATAGGCAGTGTATCTAAACACTATTATTGAGAACAAATATCAACGAATAGGTGCTTATGTCAATGCATAGGACGGAGACATCAAAACCGATCAAATAGGAAAGGAGATGAGTGAGAACGGAGATGTCGATAGAAGAAAAGCTCTTTTACGGCAACAATATTACTGTGATCAAAAGAGACAAAAATTGTACCGTGTATAGAATGAAAGATATCACTGGCGACGGTACAATGACGCGCTACCAAGTGTTCCCCGGCATTGATTTGATGTACAATGACTTTCACATGCAGAGCTGTTTTTCAGAGTTTCGACCAAAGGTAGAAATGATAGGAATTGACCATTGCCGAGAGGGACGCATTGAATGGGAATTCCCAAACGGCTCATACACCTATTTACAAGAGGGAGATTTGCAGATCAATGCCAAAGATCATCATGCCATAGGATTCGGATTTCCCTTAAGTCGTTATCATGGAATTACGGTTGCCCTATATGTCGAGGAAGCATCAGAAACGCTATCTACGATTTTTGATGGGCTTTCTGTTGATTTGAACGCTTTGCGTAAGAAACTCTGTTTCGACGAAAGACCATTCATTATGCGCGCGGAGGACTCCATTCAACATATTTTCTCCGAGCTCTATACTGTCCCTGACAAGATCCGAATAAATTATTTTAAGATCAAGGTTTTAGAGCTACTATTGTTTTTAAGTGTTGTAGATGTCCCGATAAATAGCAGAGAAAGACCCTATTTTCCTAAAAGTCAGGCTGATACGATAAAAGCGATCATGAAATTTATGACTGATCATATAGACAAGCATTTCACTTTAGGGGAATTATCCTCTCAATTTGGGATATCACTGACTTCCATGAACACTTGTTTTAAGAGTGTTTATGGTACATCGATCTATGCGTATATGCGTTCTTATCGTATGCAGACAGCTGCATTGATGTTGCGTCAGACCAACGAAAGCATCCTCGCCATTGCAGGAAAGGTTGGTTATGAAAATTCAAGCAAGTTTGCCGCGGCTTTTAAAGAGGTTCTGGATATGCCACCTCTAAAATATCGAAAAAGTCTTGTTTAAATGGAGTCGAAAAAGACGTTTCGGAGCTGAATGAAATGAAAATTGGATATAGAATAGAGAAGAGTTAGGTTAATCTAACTCTTCTCTATTCTATATCCAACACAGTTAGGGTCCTGTGAAAATTTATATGAGGAGGAATATCATGCAAGCACCAAGTACAATTGTCAAGAATCGGTGGATATTGAGAAAAATTTTCAGCATGCTGCTGGTGGTGGCAATGGTTGTTTCATTGTTGCCAGTCCCTGCGTATGCAGCATTCCGTTCCAATGATCCCATCATGAGGGGCGAAATGGCGGTCATCACAGATTCTGAAAATAACTCAGTTTCTGTCTTTGCGGGCGGAGAGGGAACCGCAGAATCTCCCTATCAGGTTACGACGGCAGAACAGCTTGACCAGATGCGTAACTACCTGGATAAGAATGATGAATCCGAGAATGTGCCTCAGGTAGGGAAGAATGCGAATATGACGCCTGTATTGATAGCAGATAGCATAGGCAACATCGTTGGTAGCAGTGTAGACCTTACCTTCACCGACGATGCCGCTTGGCGAACAGCGATCAGCGGGATCACAGTTGACGGCTCTGTCCTGACAACTGGACAGTATACTATCACTGCGGGCAAAATCAACATCGTCGCCAGCGTACTGACTACAGTAGGCACCTATAGCATTGCGATCAAAGCCACAGGTTACATCGACGCTGTAGTAACGCAGACGATGACTACTGGTGGATCAGGTGGTCTCTCCCCAAAAACCGGGATATTAGTAGTAGCGCATGGCTCTGCAGAAGATAGCTGGAACAAACCGGTGCAGGATGCCATAGCGACTATTGATTGCCCGTTTCCATTAGAAATAGGTTTCTTAGAATTTGTTCCAGGGGAAGAAATTGCGACGGCGGTTGCTAATCTGGAAGAGCAAGGCGTTGAACACATTGTTGCCGTCCCAATATTTGTGGCCTCGGCTTCAAGTCATATTGAAGAAATAAAATATATGTTGGGAATCTCCAGTTCTATCACGGAAGAGGAAGCAACTGAGGAAGGACTGGAAGTAATTGCACACAATGCTGAGATTGAAATGACACCAGCGCTAGACTGCCATCAACTAGTTGCGGAAATTCTGGATGATCGTATTGCAACGGTTAGTCAGCAGGCAGATCAGGAAATTGTGGTGCTGGCTGCTCATGGAACCTCTGCACCAGCAGACCTGGCCGTTTGGGAAAATAACCTGACTTCTTTAGGGCAGCAGCTTAAAGAACAGTATGGATTTTTAGATGTGGATTATGGCTATGCGGCGGTAGGTCAACCGAAACTCAGGGCAGTGGTAGAAGCGCAGCAAGCGGAGCATCCCGGTGCTTCCATTATTGTTATGCCAGTGATGCTCTCGGAAGGCACATTCACCGGTACCAAGATTCCTACAGTTTTAGAAGGGTTAACATACGTATATCCGGCGGAGGGACAGCGTTCTATGCTACCCCATAATAACATTTCTCATCTGATTATTGCCCGTGCCCATGATACCATAATCGGACCTCTGAACGTCATTAAAAATGGCGATTTAGAATCGATAGGGTATTCCGATGTAGCTGTGGAAGAGGGGGGAACAATCTGCATTTGTGGATCATTTGCTTTCCAGGTCATGAAAGCCGCTATCGCTGAACTGTGGCCGGGTGAAAACCCGGATCAAGACGCTATAATGGTGGAAGGACCTTATTCCGATGGCGTAGAATGGGCATTGAAAAACATAGTAGGTGAAGACAACTTTAGTTTGGAACAACGGGAACAAAGTGCTGATTTCTACGATTTTAAGGTCACCGACAGAGAAAGTGGGAAGACGGTTAAGGTAACCGTTAACAGGGAGGTATATCCGGAAAACTTTTTTGAATTAAAGCGCAAAGTAAAAGCAGGCACAGCTACAGCAGAAGAAAAGCAAACGTTTCAGGCGAAGCGTGCCGAATTAGCACAAACGGTGCGCTGGGACAGCTCAGATAGTTTATTCACTTTAGAAGCGGTTCAATCAGACCCGGAAAACCCGGAAAATCCAGTATACTCCGTTGAACCGACTACAAATTCAGTTTATAAAATAGGGGCAACGACCGAGGGTATTAAAACCATGACTGTTAACAGCGGCATGACCGGGTTTAAATATTTCGAAGTAACCATAACCCCGCTCAAGGCTCATGACGGAGAGGAAACGATGGTATTTGTACATCTGAGAAAGGGAAAACAGATCAACATAAACGCCATCAAAGCTGATTTTGATGTTGTGCACACTGCCAAGGCCGGATTTAATGTTTTGTCTGGTGATATAGTTAAATCATATCTGGTTGATGATTTAACCAATGAAGCTGACCACAACCCTGTTTTATATCAATAATTAGTATTACAGCAACAAAGGGAATTAAATTTCCCTTGTTGCTTATTTCTAAAAGATTATTTTATACCGAGCATTATATTTTAAAACGTGAAGGAAGGTGAAACATTGAAACTTAGAAAAGTTGGTTATGTGCAAATAGTATTGTTGTTATTGATGATGTGTGTACCAAAAAATTCAGCTGCGGCTTCGGATCAAATTACCCTGTTATTAAGTAAAGATACTGCAGTAGTTGAAGGAAAAGTTACAGTCTCCGGAGTAACGGACCCCAGCATATGGGTACCCATTAAGATGATTGATGAAGAACAGAGTATCGCACTCTTTGATACGGCGAAGTCGGATGGCAATGGTTATTACAGTATGGATATCATTGTGCCGAAAGGTTCTGTTGGGAAGGTTACAATTATTGTTGGTTCAGGAAGAGATACTACCTCAAAAACATTAAACATTTCAGCCAACTCGGACAATGGGGGATCGGACAATGGGGGATCGAATAATGGAGGATCCAACAGCGATAGTGGCAGTGTTGAGGTAGATCCTACTCCAGATGCGCTTATTCCGGTCCGCCTGGCTGGATACGACCGCTTTGAGACAGCTATCGCCATAGCTGAGCAAGGCTGGCCCAATGGGTCAGATACCGTGGTCCTGACCTATGCCTATGACTTCCCGGATGCTTTGGCTGCAGTTCCGTTAGCTAAGAAGTACAATGCACCGATTTTGCTTACCGATAATGCCATGCTTACGTCGTCAACCCTTGCCGAGATAAAGAAACTAACCGTAAAAAAAATAATACTCATCGGTGGCACAAGCGTGATATCCCAGGGTATTGAAGATTCTCTAAGAGCAACCTATGGCCAAGAGAATGTTTTGCGCTACGGTGGAGAAGATCGCTATGCGACTGCGGCAGTGATAGCCGGCGCTCTGGGCTCGACAGGCAAAGCTGTGATTGCCAATGGGGAAAATGGACATTATCAGGATGCTTTGGCTGTTTCTCCCTATGCAGCTGCGAAGGGGATTCCAATTCTCTTTACGCAGGCAGAGAAGCTGCCGGAGGCCACAGCCCAAGCACTTGCAGCGCAAAAAGTCGACACCACAATAGTCGTTGGAGGCGAGGTTGTTGTATCTCCGACAGTCTATAATCAATTGGCGGGAGCAACCCGTTATGGTGGAGTAGACTGCTATGCGACGGCCACAGCGATTGCTGAAGGCTTAAGGCTGAACCTTAACCGAGTATATGTCGTAACAGGGTTAAATTTTCCGGATGCTTTGGTAGCAGGCAACCTAGCGGCTCATACTCTGTCGCCGCTTATTATGGTAGATCAAGGATTGCCGGAGGCAACCGAAATGTTCCTGACAGCTAATAAAGCGACCGTTTTGGAGCTAACAATCGTCGGTGGTGAAGGAGTTATTAGCTTGTCGCAGGATAAGACTTTACGCAATGCTTTAAAATAGAATGTACACCAGACAATAGTGAACGGAAAGGCAGTGGTAGCGAAAAGTTTCACAAGAGGAAGAATTTTTCAGGAATTCACTGTCGATAGAGAGAAAGGCCATGCAACTGACTCACTAGAATCGGTTGCATGGCTTTTATTTAGCATGTATTATCAAAACTCCGCAAGTTTGGAAAAGTTATTTAATTCTGCGCTGATATAATGAAAATGTGAGGTGGTAAAACATGAATTACAAAACGGATATGGAGCGATGCCAAGATTATATTGAAGCGCATATCTGTGAGGAACTTACGCCACGCCGGCTGGCTGAGTTGTTAGGTTATTCTTTTTACCACTTCTGTCATGTTTTTCGTATTTGCAACAATATGCCGATAGGGGAATATTTACGAAGAAGGCGCTTGCAAAAGGCAGTTGAAGCACTTGAAAATGGAGCGAACATCACCGACATTGGATTGACCTTTGGCTTTGACACCTCCTCGGGATTTTCTAAAGCCTTTCGCCGAGAATTTGGCATGAGCGCAAGCGAATACAGAAGGCGTATGGGTAAGCAGATCTTAGATGAAAAGAAAGGTGAAACGATTATGAAGGTAACGTTAACAAAAAAAGACAGCTTTAAGGCAGTAGGTTATTCCATTGCCCCCAAAGATGGCAAGACGGTAGATATTATCAAGTCAGGTGCCTATTGGTTAGGTTCCGATTTTTCCTTAGTCAGCAATGAAGACTATACAAAACTGGCCAAAGGCAACGCCGACGAGATTGGCATGTGGTTCCATCCTGAGGAGAAGGACGGTGACCTTTCCTATTTCTTCGGGCCAGTGGTGGATAATTTTGATTTTGTCCCCAAAGGCATGGTGACTGTCGAAGTTCCGGCAGCGGATTATGCCGTATTTACCACCGAACCCGCCAATTTGGCCAACGATAAAGAAGCCTTCGCCAATACCATTCAAAAGACATGGAAGTATATTTTTGAAGAATGGTTTGACAAGAGCGATTACATTTTCGAGCAGGAGAAGTTTGCCTTTGAATTCTACACTGATAAAAATGGAGGAATGGATTGCGATAATGCCGTGGCAGATATCTATATTCCAGTGAAGAAAAAATAGATCTTTAATTTCCAATTAATGACGAATTATGGATACTAATAGTAAGCTTAATGCCGAGAATTATTCGGCAGAAATTTACAAACAATTTGAGACCATGAAGGTTTGATTCGTTAGAGTCAACTCTGTGGTCTTTTTTTATTTTGCAAGTCGGCTACCAAAAATCGGGTAAGTTTACTGCTGCCTTTAAGGATGTTAGGCAGATGATACCAATGGAATACTGGAAAACTTTTCGTCCGAATGGAGTATTAACGATGGATTGGAGGAGAATTACTACGGAAGAATAGATATAATAATAAGGTGAAGGTGTCTTAAGAGTTTTAAGGCCTTTTTATTTGCGCGAGAGTTAGAGTACCTTAACTTAGAGCCTGCGAATGGTTCGTTATCAAATATAACATATGATTTAAATAAAAAGGAAGGATGGTTAGAAAATGAAAGCGACAGTCATAGATTATAGGAGCGCATGCAATAGGAAAGCAATGGCCGAGGATGCAGCCAAAGAATTCAGGGAGGCATATGCTAATGTGCGGATAAAAGAGATAGAACAATCTAAAAAAAGTGATTTAAAGGTGACTGTTGGGAATAAACCGTTCGTTTTGATTGCAACTAATGACTTCTGGAGCGATGGGCAGTGGTTGAGATACTTGGAGGAGAGAACGAAAGCTTATGGAGTAGAAGAGCAACCAGATGGAGCTATCCAAAGATAGTAACGGTCACGTCGATTATGCTAAAAAAGAAAGTAAGGTAAAAGGGAGCGAATATTATGACTGCTTTATTAATGGATAACGGTGTTAAGTTTACTCAGATTATAGATTACAAATTAGTCGATAAGTTTATAAAAACGTTATTGGGTTTATTAGAACGAATGAGTATCAAAGGAACCGTCATATTTGACTTTTCTCAAGTAAGCGTGAATAGGGACCTAGTTGAAGCATCTATACGGGGCAGTAAACAGAATTGTGTCGGTAATCTGCCTTGTTTGATCACCAGATATTAATGTTAGGTCCAACAATCGGTCATGCTAATAAAGCGCAATTCGCTTAAAACGATCGGGTCATTAATCAATTCCGAGACTCCGACTTCTTCAAGTGGGTGTTCCTTCTTCCACTTCGGGGGTGGACTCCCCCACCGAAGTCTCGATGTTCAGCTTTAGCTGAATGAGTTCACTGAAATTTTATATCTGAATAAACTCCGCCAGATCATAACGCTTTGGCTTTTTTGTAATCATAAGATAGAAAACTAGGGCAATCCATGTGAAACACACTGTCTATCACGCCTATGTCTGTTCAAAAGGTCGCAAATTGCCGAGATATGGGTATTGACATCTGAGGCTAATATTTTGCCCAAAGCCAAAACTATGAAAATTGTGCAATAGCCGGGTGTGATAGACATACCCGGATTTTTGTTTCCAGAATTTTGTATTAATATGAAGGAAATCAAGGGAATACGTGGAATGTTAGAAAAGGATTAGAAAGGAATTTTGGGATTTCGACAAGCGCCTAGGTTTAGATGGACTACTGGTTGCTTATTAAACGTGGTTCGAGTAGGAAAGATGGCATAAAGAAATAATGTTGATGGAGGGAAATGTCTTGTGAAGAAACTGTTAGGAGCCCTGGGTATTCTTATTATGCTGCTTACAGGTTGTTCTGTAGAACAGTCCTCGACGACAGAAGTAACAAAGGGGAAACAGGTAATTACGGATAGAATAGTGGAATTATATGAAAAGACCAGTGAACCGGTAATCATCTATGAGCAAATCCCATTTGAAGGCGGCACGCTGGTACTTGCCGAAATGATAACGGATGGAGAACATTATCCTGATCTTCACTTTGTTGATGAGCACAACAAGGTTTCCCACCTCACACAGGGCAGCTACTGTTGGACCCTCAATTATACCCAGTTTAAAGGGTATTACATCTATTTCGGACTGGCAGGAGTTGAAACAAGCCGCTACAGTGCTAAGCCAGCCCCTGTCGAAAAAGTGGAAGCTATATTTTCGGATAAAACAAGTAGTGTGTTACCAAGTAAAAAAATCGTTGAACACATTAATTCTTTGGCTTTGGAGAAGGACAGTCGACTATTTGACAACCCTCAAGGGTATATAATGCCTGTCGAAGGCAGGGATATACCCGAAGATTTTATCTTTATTTTTAATGACGGGGAAAAGAAGTCTATTTCTGAACTATATATCGAGCGCAGTAGAGAGCATATGCCTGATTATCTGAAGTCGAAGCAGGCAGAGGTCTATAATTCCTTTGCCTTTACCTTTACACCGATGCTGACCCCCAGCGAATGGGATAAAGGTTATCAGGATGGCGAGATTTGTCTTGAAGGGACGACGGATCTGAACGGCAATCGCAACGCTCTTTTTTTTCGGGCGACAGGGCACATGAGCGCTTTAGACTCCTTTATCCTACCTCAGGGTATTAAACCATTGTATCTTTCGGATAATTACCCAAGACTGGCAAGCTTTTCAGCCGGTGAGCAAGTTACCGTCAAGTATCCAGAAAAAAGAGCGCTCCTGGATTGCCGCATTCTGAGATTGACGAGAGAGAATGTTGAAAATGAAATCAGACAAGATAGCCTTGCTTTGATAACCACAGATGAAAAGAGCCAGCTTAGATTGCCAAAAGATAAGGGGAATTATCTATTCCTGCTTCGAACCAATGAAGATAGCAGCATACAAACATATACAGGGATGTTGATAATTGATTAGGGAAAGTGCTTAAGGAAAGCGATTAGGTTATGCGGTAGGATATCTAATCAAAAGATTCTGACCGTGTGAGGTGTGAGGTGTGAGGTGTGAGATGAAGGAAATGAGAGAAGTGTTGATTGCTTCATGCGGTATGAATTGCAGGCTTTGTATAGCTAACCAACGAGAGAAAAATCGATGCCAAGGTTGTCGGAATGAGCCAGATATCCAGTATAAAACTAAAGGCGGCAGCAGTTGCATTATCAAAAACTGTCCAGTCATTCTCAGCAACAAAGCAGGATTTTGCTTTGATTGCCACAAAGTTCTTTGCCAAAGGCTAAAACAATTGGATAAACGATATCGAGGTAAATATCACATGAGCATGCTTGAAAACCTCGAACATCTTAAACAATATGGTATGGATAATTTTTTACAGAATGAGAAGATTAGATGGACCTGTGTACTCTTGCCTGAAAAGTAAAAAATTGTTATAATGAATAAGCATTGGCTGATATTGATAATCAATATCGCTAACGGGATGATATTTGCTACCGAAAGGTTTGTGTTAAGGATGAGAGGAGTTAGAGGAGTTAGAGAAGTTAGAGAAGTTAGAGAAGTTAGAGGAGAGCCCTTCCCATGCTTCGATGTCAATAATCCGCAAAATCCTAATTGCGGGGTATGCACCGGATTTAACAGCATTTACGGCCCCGGTGCTTCCCAGAAAGAAATGAAAATGCCGGAGGAAATGGGCACGGGCTATTGCCGGAGACTAATCATTAAACCCTCCATGGGGGTTTCGATTGCTGATCTGACCTTTAACCAAGACTTAATCATGGACTGGAAGGCGAACACTGACCAGTACACCCTGGCTTTCTGCCTGGGGGAACAACTGGAGTATAGCATTGATGGTAACCAAGAAAGCCTTGGCAAAGAATTTGTCATTAGCGGCGGAGAGAGCTGTATCTTCAACTGGAAGGAAACAACCGGCATCTGCGCTTATACTCAAGGGCAGCGTTTCTTGGGACTGACTATTCATGTGGATTGGGAAACCATCCGAGAGTTGATTCCCTGTCTGGAGGAAAATGTCTTGATAAAGGGTCCTTTAGCCAACCGTGGAATTTCGCATCAGAAGAAATTTTCAGCAACGATTAGGAGAATAGCTTTAGAGATTGTCAATTGCCAGTACTGCGATTGTGTTAAGAGAGTCTATCTGGAAGGGAAAATATTGGAGCTCCTGGCGGTTTATATGGATGAAACTATTTTGGAGAAGGGTGTGTCCCAGTCTTCGATTTCCCTTTCTTTAGCCGATCTAGAGGCATTGCATAGGGCAAAGAAGATTTTAGACAACAATATTGCCAATCCACCGCCCCTTACGGAACTGGCCAAACAGGTATTTCTCAACTCCTATAAGCTGAAAGTGGGTTTTAAGGAGTTATTTGGAACGACTGTCCATGGTTATGTCATTAATAATCGGCTGGAAATGTCCAGAGTTCTGTTGGACGAGAAAAAACTGAGGGTAATGGACGCAGCTTTGCTGGTGGGCTATAGTGATGCCAGTCACTTTGCGGAGAAATTCAGGGAGAAATACGGGATTAATCCGTCGGCGTACGCGAAGACATGAATGATGGACATTGGCAGTTTAAGAGAAATAAGGAACAGCGCACAGAGCGGCGCTGTTCCTTATTTCTTTTTGGCGTTGAAATTATCCCCTTTGGCGTAGAAGCGTAAGCAAAGAAACGCTAAAGTAGGCATATAGTGATTATGAAAATCAATATCAATTGCCGAGGAGTTATCATTAGATAGAGGAGGGTCAACAGTATGCCCAAAGAAAAAAAACAATTCGTTCTCACAAGGTTCACGCCCTATATGGGCAAAAAGAAAGTACTTTTACCTATGTCCTTAGTCTTGTCGGCCCTTGCCGCCGTCTTAAACATCCTGCCCTTTGTGCTGGTCTGGTTCATCACCCGGGAAATCTTAGCTGTGCCGCAAGCCATTGATGTTTCCAATGTCGGTTTTTATGCCTGGCTGGCCTTTGCCGCCGCTTTGGGCGGCATCGTAGTCTATTTCGGCGCACTTTTGAGTTCCCATTTGGCTGCCTTTCGCGTTGAGGTCGGCCTGCAAAAAGCGGGGATGGAAAAAATCCTGTCCATGCCCCTCGGTTTTTTTGATCAGTACGCCAGCGGCAAAATACGCAAGATTGTCAACGACGGTGCGGGAACCACCCATGGCTTTTTAGCGCATCAACTGCCGGATATGGCTGGCAGCGTCGTCTCCCCGGTTATTCTGATCATACTGATTTTTATCATGGACTGGCGCATGGGGCTGGCTTCCCTGGTTCCCATTCTGTTGGGCTTTATCACAATGAGGTTCATGACGAGTACTCAAGGTAAAGAATTTCAAAAAAGGTATTTTGATTCTCTGGAAGAAATGAGCGCCGAAGCCGTGGAATATGTCCGCGGCATTCCGGTTGTCAAAACCTTCGGCCAGTCCATCTTTTCTTTTAAACGCTTTTATAACAGCATCCTTAAATATAAAGAGATGGTTTATGCCTATACCTTGCTGTGGCGTATGCCAATGTCCTTTTACGCCGCTATTATGCAAGCCGCCGCCTTCTTTTTAATTCCCATGGCCATTCTCTTAATCGGCAGAGGAGACGTTCTGGCTCTGGTGCTGGCCGACTTCATCTTTTACCTGCTGATCTCGCCGACCTTTGCCTTGCTTTTGATGAAATCCATGTATTTTCAGCAAAATGCCATGATTGCCGGGCAAGCAATTGACAGAATAGATAACTTGTTGGACTATCCCGGCATGAGCTTTAGCCTTAAGACCCCTGACAAGACCCCGAACCTGAAAAATCACAGCTTGGAGTTTAAGGACGTCGTGTTTTCCTATGAAGGCAGCGGCAAGCGCGCCGTCGATCAGGTCAGCTTTACCGTAAAGGAAGGGGAAACCATTGCCCTGGTCGGGGCATCGGGGGGCGGCAAAACGACCATTGCCCGGCTGGCCGCCCGTTTCTGGGATGTGGATGAAGGAGAAGTCCTGGTGGGCGGAATCAATGTTAAGGATATTCCCAAAAAAGAATTAATGGACAATATATCCTTCGTTTTTCAAAACACCAGGCTGTTTAAAGGCTCTCTACGAGAGAATATTGTCTTCGGCCAAGAAAAAGCTTCCGAAGAGGAAATTAATCAGGCCCTTGATTTTTCCCAGTCCAGAGAGATTATCGACGATCTTCCCCAGGGACTGGATACGGTCATCGGTGCCAAGGGCACCTATCTTTCCGGGGGTGAACAGCAAAGAATTGCCCTAGCCCGGGCCAGGGTCAAGAACGCGCCCATGGTGCTTCTGGATGAAGCCACCGCCTTTGCCGACCCTGAAAATGAGCATCTAATCCAAAAAGCTCTGAAAGAATTGAGCCGTGGCAAAACCACCCTTATGATTGCCCACCGCCTGACCAGCGTGCAAAATGTCGACCGCATCCTGGTCATCGACAGCGGCAGGATTGTGGAGGAAGGAACCCACGCCGTGCTGCTGGAGAAAGGCGGCCTCTACAAAACCACCTGGGATGAATACCAACAAGCCGTGGCCTGGAAAATCGGCACGAAAAATACGGCAAGCAAAGGAGGACAACATGCTGAAATATTTACAAAATAACTATGCCATGTCGGAAAAAGGCGCTCAGGATCTGCGGAGCTCCATTATCTGGACGGTCTTGCTGAACCTTAGCTTTATGGCCCCGGTAGTCCTCAGCTTTATTTTCCTGGACGAAAACCTGAAGGTACTTTTAAACCCTGCCAATAACTCGCAAAACAGCGTTCTCTACTACCTGATTATGTCTATAACCTTTTTCCTGGTGATGTTGGTGATTGCCTATTTTCAATACAATTCAACCTACACGAAAATTTACGAAGAAAGCGCCCGGCGGCGAATCGGCCTAGCTGAAACCCTGCGCAAGTTACCGTTGGCTTTCTTCGGCAAAAAAAATATTGCCGACTTAAGCGCCACCATCATGGACGACGCTACCCAGATCGAAATGCTCTTTTCCCATTCCGTCCCGCAAATTTACGCCTCCGCCCTGACGCTTTTCATCATGGGCGTACTACTGTTTAGGTACAACTGGATGCTGGCTCTGGCCGCATTCTGGGTGGTTCCGGTCGCCATCCTGATCTTTGTCTTGTCCAAAAAGCTGCAAAATAAAATGCATCTCGAACTTTATCAGATGAAAAGGAATATCTCCGATCATATTCAAGAGGAGTTGGACTTAGCGCAGGAAATAAAATCCTATAATCAGGAAGAAGCCTTTTCCAGTACCTTAAACTCCAAACTGGATGATTTCGAAAAGTTTCTGATTAAAGGGGAGCTGTTGATCGGCGTATTTATCAACCTGTCCCATGTTCTTCTGCAGCTGGGGCTGCCCAGTGTGATCCTGATCGGGGCTTATCTTTTGGCTACAGGTTCCATCCCTGTTTATACCTATCTTGTTTTTCTGGTGGTTGCCGCCCGCCTTTACCACCCCATCATGGAGGCCATGAATAACTTTGCCCTGCTACTCTATCTCAACGTGCGCATCAAACGCATGCAAGAGATGGAGGATATGCCCAGACAGGAAGGGGAAACCGTGTTCCGACCCCAAAACTACGATATCGAATTTCAAGACGTGGACTTCTCCTATGAGGAAGGGGTGCAGACCTTAGAGAAGGTTAGCTTCACCGCCAGACAAGGAGAGGTGACGGCCCTGGTCGGGCCTTCCGGCGGCGGCAAGAGCACGGTGGCCAAGCTGGCCGCGCGCTTCTGGGATATCGACAGGGGACGCATCACCCTGGGCGGAGAAGATATCTCCCGGGTTGATCCGGAAACCCTTCTCCATCATTTCTCCATTGTGTTTCAGGATGTCACCCTGTTTAATTCCAGTGTCAGGGAGAATATCCGGATGGGCAGGAAAGACGCGCCGGATGAAGAAGTCCTGAAGGCCGCCCGGCTGGCCCGGTGCGATGAGTTCGTACAGAAGCTGCCGCAAGGCTACGATACCCTGATCGGCGAAAACGGCGAACGCTTATCCGGCGGCGAAAGACAGCGGATTTCCATTGCCAGAGCCATTCTCAAAGACGCCCCGGTTATCCTGCTGGATGAAGCTACCGCCTCTCTGGATGTGGAAAATGAAAGTAAAATTCAAAGCGCCCTCAGCGAGCTGATCAAGAACAAAACCGTTTTAATTATTGCCCACCGCATGCGAACGGTTTCCGGCGCGGATAAAATTGTGGTGATCAAAGACGGCGCTGTCGCCGAAACCGGCACGCCCATGGAATTACAAGCAAAACAAGGGATCTTTACCGCCATGTTAAAAGCACAATATCAGTAAGCGGCTGCAAATCTCCCGTCAGCAAATTCGCCCCGTGTGTTCAAAGCACGATGTATCCCCAGAAACAGGGGCTCTCGTTAGGTTAAAAGACAAGTGAAATTGTGCAAAAGGGTCAATATCATGATTTCTGGCAAAGATGCCTGCAGGTCATGATCTGGAAGCTAAATAAAGCTGCCGGTTAATTTAATATAAACAATAAGGTGGTAGGATTTCTTTGCTACCTATTGAGGGGGTTGAATAAATTGGAAACAAAATTTAATGAAAAAGACAAACAGAAAGAAATGATTCTTGCGGAGAATCTCTGGAAAGTAATGTACAGGCTTTCCTGGCCTGCCGTAATAGCTATGGTATTATACGGACTCAATTCCGTATTTGATGCAATTTTCGTAGGAATATTTGTTGGCGAAACAGCATTGGCAGGGGTTTCCTTAGCTTATCCCTTATCTCAAATAACCCTTGGCCTGGGTTCCCTGATCGGTGTTGGAGCAGGATCTGCCCTTAGCATTGCCTTAGGAGCAAAAGATCAGGAAACTCAGAAAAAAATACTGGGAAATGTGAATTATCTATCGATAATTATAACGATTATCTACCTAATCCTGGCCTTGTCATTGGCAACACCTCTGGTTAAAATAATGGGCGGTGTAGGGGATACATTAGCCATAGGTAAAACGTATTTTCAAATAACTGCCATAGGCTCATTGTTTTGGATTCATGGTCTAGCAGGGAACATGATAGTCCGTGCTGAGGGAAAGATGAGATCAGCTGCGGTTATAATGGGTCTTGGACTTGTAGTGAATATTATCGCCAACTATATTTTAATAGTAGTAATGGATATGGGAGTTGCGGGAGCAGCCTGGGGGACTAATCTTGGCATGTTAGTCTATACAATTGCCGGTCTTGTATATTTTGGCAAAGGAAAAGCATCCTTTGAAGCTCAGCCCTTTAAGATCTATAGAGACAAAAAGATTATCAAGGAAATTCTTTCCATGGGGATGCCGTCTTTAATTATGACGGTCATGAGCCTTGTGCAAGCTGTAGTAGTATTTAATGCTTTATCCAGATATGGAACCATTTATGATTTAGCACTTTATGGTGCTATCTATAGAATATTTACCTTATTATTAACACCCATATTTGGACTAATGAGGGCATTACAGCCTGTTATTGGAATTAATTATGGTGCGAAAAATTATCTTCGGGTGATTAGCAGCTTTAAGATTTATGCCCTTGCCAGTACCTTGATGATGTTACCGTTCTGGTTAATTATAATGGTTATACCTGAGATGGCATTGGGTTTAATGTTTACAGATAGACTATTTGATGCTGCCAGCTTATTTTACTTTAGAGTATATATGGCACTTTTGCCTATTATATTTATGATGATGACATTTTATCCCGCTATTAATAAGGGAAAACCAGCAGCAATAATAGGAATTACACGACAATTGATATTCTATGTACCTGTAATGCTTATATTGCCAAAACTATTTGGTATTCAGTGGGTATACTATGGAACCTTCTTAATTGATGTGGTTATAACTATTTGGGTTTTCATATTGATTAGAAAAGAGTTTAATATTCTAAGGCGCGAAAATGCACATGCATAGCAGACTGATCCTGGTGCTCGAAGGATTATTTTTAGAATTAATTTCCACCACTTCGATTATTTGGAAGGATAGCGGCGAAATTTCACGAATATCAAATTAAAGAGTAACCGGAACTCCTAGCCTAATCACAACTTACTTTATGATCGCTTCCAATTTGAGAATAACCTCTTCAATCGTTTCTTCCGGCACTTTGCATATAAAACTCGCGTTTCTAACTCTCCAGTCTAGAGATTTAATTTGATCTGCCAACACAACGCCTCTGATTTCTAATTCCTCTGGAAGTTTAACTTCGAATGGAAATCCTTTTACCCGGCTGGTAATCGGGCAAAAAATACCCATCCCGGTCTTGCTATTATATTCCTTTGCGGATATAACCAAGGCAGATCTGGTCCCTTGCTGTTCATGTCCGGCCTGTGGATTTAACTGAATCCATACTATATCACCACGTTCTGGCGCATACTTATTCACCATTTTTCCTCTCCAACCGGCTTTCCCCAATCTATTTCTTCCGGTTCATATTTATCAGGGATTTTGGCAAGTAATTCTTTTAAATCGTATTTTTTTCGAGTGACGATGATCTTATCTCCATCAAGTTCGAGATCAATTGGGGTCCCATCATTAATTTTTATTGAACTAGCCATTGAAGCCGGTATTCTTATACCAATGCTATTTCCCCATTTCCGGGCCATTGCCTCCATAGAGTGTCACCTCTTTTCTTTTTATTTAGTTTATACAAAGTATATACATTGTAATGAAATTTATCAACTTGAAAAAACCTACAAATTTCAACCAACAATTGTGACAGAGCTAAAATAAATAACTTCCAGTTATTCTTAGACTCAGCAAAATAAATGCCGCCCGGCCTCTAATTCAGCGTTGGACGGCTTTCTGTCTATTAGTTGACGGTGCATTGCAGGATATACCAATCAACCTGTCAAATTCATATCCCAATTGCCAGGAGATTAACCGAAGGTAATTCTGGTAATCCCGAAGTTATGTGACATGTCCATATCTGGGCTTGTTTCTGAGAAGTGAATCTTCATGAAGGAATTGGGGGGTGGGTATCGTTTATTTGGCTTGGATTCTTGATGAACCTAAAATAACTGTTTATGAAAAGTTAATTGATTATGCATTAAGTAAATCAGATGCATTTATGTTGGTAAACGCAAGACGTGAGGATTATTGTGATGTAAGAAATTTAAAATTTATACTAGATGAACGGGGAAAATTTGAAAATGAAATACAGTATCAAATATACTTAAAATCTTTCGAGAAATTCAAAGCCGAAATATTAATTAGAGCCCAAATTTTTGAAGAGAGTTCAAAGCCGTTTTTACAAAAGTTACAGTCTTATCTTGTTAAAGTGAGACATAAACCTGAAGAGTGGCCTAGTACTAAGTGCGGCGATAGGAGTGATAAAATCAATTTTGATATTAACCTTTATAAGGTTTGCAGAGAAGTTAGAGCTTATTTACTGGAACCAGAAGGTTTGTATCATTGGATATACCCATACTTTCCAGAAGATTTATGTTTTTTTAAAGATGGATACTGTTGGCTCTCGACATCTGCTCATGAAAGGAACGCCTCTATATATACCAATAATAAAGATGATTTACAAGATTTGGAAAACTTAGGATTGAAGTTTAAGTATAAGGAACAAGAAATTAAGATGTTTTATGAGGAATATTAAAACATAAGGCTTGCAGTTCTTTAATACAGGAGGATGACCCAACTTTATTTGTCATGAAAGATAAAGAGAACTTATTTCAAAATAGTAAATTAATGTTTCCTATATTGTCCCACGCATAATTAATTTTCAACATCAGTTATTCCTAAAACCATCAGTATCAGCAAAATTATTATTTCTATATGTTGGTTACCTATAGTCCTCGATGGTAAATCCCCCGATGACAAAGAATTGAGACGGAGGGAAATATCAATGATAAAAAGAATTCATATTTTAGGTGCATCTGCTTCAGGGACAACAACAACAACTCTTGCGAAGGATTTATCAAAGGAAATCGGTTATTGTCATTTTGATACGGATGATTATTTTTGGACCTCAACTGATGTACCATTTACACAAAAGAGAAAAATAGAAGAGCGTCAAGAACTTTTAAAAAAAGATGTGAATAGTACATCTGATTGGATTTTGTCAGGTTCGTTATGTGGTTGGGGGGATATTTTCATCCCGTACTTCGATTTAGTTGTCTATTTGTCACTACCAAAGGAAATTCGGATAAAAAGACTAATTGAGAGGGATAGACAAAGGTATGGAATGGAAATAGAAGAAAATGGGAAGATGCATCAAATGCATAAAGAATTTGTAGAGTGGGCTTCGAAATATGATGAAGCTGGACCTGACATGAGAAGTAAGGCCTTACATGATATTTGGCTTTCGAAATTACCCTGTCCAATTTTAAAAATAGAGGGCGACAAGACTGTAGAAGAACGTACGAATATAGTAATGGAACACCTGAAACGGCTTGATATAAAATAGTGGTGGCTCAAATGGTTCCTTTAATTGCATTAAAAGCCTTGGTCTAGAACCTTAGACTGCTAATTATTCTTATTAGTGCAGGGACAAGTGGATAGGTTGAACTTCGCAAAATCCAGAATCATGATAAGAACAAATTTAAGCCAGAGCTCACATGATCCGGCTTAAATTTGTTAAATTGGAAAGAATGTGCAGGTGAGATGTAGAATTTCGTATGCTAGACGCGAACGGTTGAATGAAGTACGAAGTGATCTCAACTGTTTCCAATACTCTGGAACTAAGCGCCCAGTTCGACTCCGTAGCTATCTTGGCCCCCGTTCTGAGGAACTTGATTTGAATAATTCCTGCCTGGTCTATTTCCACATAGAGCCAACCATTAAACAGGATCTGGGATGGGTAAAAATTGTACGGCTCGATTGCTCCACGGAGGTCTTATCATTTGAATCTTTCACTTAGCCAGATAGCTAGAGTCTCTACATATGAATCCCTTTTTCCATTTCAGAAAGTTCGATGGTAGCTACTTCACCTGTTTTACTATAAACTTCTTCATCATAACAATTAATTTACTCGATAGGGAGTGTAATTCATACTGATAATTCCACTGACAGATTGAAGGAAATTGAGGAGGAAAAATTACCTTAAACCCACCTGGACCTTCAACAAGGTTTTGTATATTGAAAAAGAAAGTTTCGATCTTTGCCGCCATGTTAAAAACACAATATCAGTAAGCGACTGCAAATCTCCTGTCAGCAAATTCGCCCCCTGTGTTCAAAACGGATCAACTGCTCGTCCCCTTACTTCCACCGTACCGGCCGGCACAAGGCCGGCGTGGGTCACTCTTTCACCCATGGCCAGAAGGATTAATTGAAATTTGTAACAATTTCTACGGACAATGCATATAGTGTAATGCCTAATAATATCTTGCTTTAAGCAGAAACCCGGTTCAAGATCAAATTGACCGGGGTTCTGCTTTTTTTAATAATAAGCCAAGCCTGCCTTCTGCGTATGCTGTCAATAGAAGCCAGCCGGCTGATTGAATACATGACCGAGACAATTAAAGCATGGCCGCCCCCCAGGAAGCCGCTAAGAATTAATCCCTGATTTTGGCACCTTTGGACAAGCCCAGCATAGTATGTACTAGACAGCCGTAAGCTGTCCAATATAGGAGAAAGGAGACGATTGGAATGGCCGTTGTTTCAGCACCATCCGGCGCTGCTCTGGTATTAGTTTATCAGACCGGACTCAGCCCCGTCGGAGCTCCCATAACCAGTCAGCGAACCCTTAATAATATTGACTACAATGCCTCGGATCAAGCTGTCTATGACGCCGCTTACGCTATTTTCAGCCTCTCGGAATACACCCTGCTCGACGTTTACTTCAGAAGAACGGATGAATTAACAAACGAGGAGTAAACCAGAGGGTAATAACAGGCCTAAAGGAGGTAATTAAATTGGCTGTGACCACTAACAGAACAGCAAGATTAACCTTCACAACTGCCGGAGGGAACACCTTTTCCCTAACGGTTCCCCAACCGCGGGAGGATATTCAACTGGCTGAAGCCATGGATGTCATGAACTCGCTTATCGCTGGCGGGATATTCCTCACCACAAACGGCACCCTTACAGGGGTAAAGGATATAAAGGTCATCGAAACAACCACCGATGACCTTTATGATCCTCCCCAAGGGTAAGCGGGCAGTGCCGGCATAAAAATTAAGAGAGGGGGCGGGCTGCAGGCAATCAGGAGTTGCGGCGGCCTCGCCCCCGTCTCATCTTTTGCCTGATCACCGGTAATAGTATTATATGAATCTTAGCTCAGAACAGTTCGGTCATAAAAATTTCAATCAAACGCTCCATAATCCTTTTTTGACCAGTACCCTTTCTAAAATTATATCTATAATCTCTTTCGTACCCGGCTTGCATACGACTTGTAAAGGCTGGACCTGCTTGAATTGATCGTGATCATCGGCCGATGGCACAAACACGATGCTGCATGCTGACATGGAAGCGGATTGCCGAATTTGTTTGGCGGCTTCGAGACCGGTCAGCTTTTTCAGGCTATTGTCAAGAAAAAGGAGGTCAAAAATCATACCGCGCTGATTAACTTCTTCGAGAAGTTGGCATAGCTTATTGGCTATGCTTTTTTTGTTTAATGGAAAGTTAGCTTGACATAAAAATTAGTATGTGTTATCTTGATGTAAAGCATGCTTTCCGTAAATAAAGAAAGGGATGTAATTTTTGAAAAATAGATTAGAAGAAATTCGAAAACAGCAAGGAATTAAACAAGAAGAATTGGCGGATGCTTTAGAAGTATCTAGACAGACAATTGGTTCATTAGAGAATGGTCGATACAATCCATCTATTATATTAGCATTTAAGATAGCACGATATTTTGGTATGCAAATCGAAGAAATTTTTATTTATGAGGAGGAATAATCATGGTAAAGAAAAGGTCATTTTATGTCTTTGAACTTTTATTGGGAATTGGGCTGACCGTCACAGGCTTTTTATTTCGAGCAGAAGAGGTGAATAATATCTCAGGAGTCTTGATTGGGATTGGATTGTCATTATTGGGCAGCAGTCTTTTTTATTTATATACGAATTACTTCCAGCAAAAACACCCTAAAATTAAGAAGCAGCTTGAAATTGAATTTAATGATGAACGCAATAAAATAATTCAGAATAGAGCAAAGGCAAGAGCGGCTGATATTACCCAGTGGTTTATCCTAGGATTAGCATATGTTATGATTTTATTTGATTATCCATTATGGCTACTTGGAATTACCGTTGGAATTTTCATTATATATTATTTAATATCAATTTACTTTGCGCTTAAATATCAAAAAGAAATGTAAGATTCATTCAAGGGGCCGCCGTCCGCAGACTGTGTAAGTTAAAGTGGAGCAATACCTTTGTTTCCAGAGTATATTTACCACGTTACACGATCTTGGAAACGAGAAAACGGCCTTCAAGTTGAGGCAATGAGTTTTCAAAATTAGTTTTTACACAGTCTGTCCTTGGCGCGGACGGAAAGAATTTACAGTAGGATAACTGGAAGTTGATTTCCAAGTCAATTGATTTGGACGGACAACTGATGTCCGCCTTAGGCAGCGAAACGCTGTCCACAAAAGTGCTTTTGGAGCGGCTTGGACTTAAGCACCGTCCGCGGCGTTTCAGAAGATAATTTAAAGTCAAAACACTTTGGTGATATCTTCATACCAGTCAGGCTGCTCAATATTGATATGCTTCTGCTTACGTCCGCGAAAGCTCAATTCGTTCAAGTGAAGGCCATAGAGTTTGCTGTTAAAATCCGTATAAAAATAGTAGCTGCACCGGGTATGATCTCGGATAACGACCCACTGCGACCAATCCATCCGACCGGATTTGAGGATTACCGTACCCATGGGGACAGAAAGGTTTTGGATGATCTGGCGGGCCAAGCCGATGCTCTCCTGGACATTTTCCCGCTTGAAAGCACTTTGGCTGAGAAACGCCGCCCGGACGAAGCGGGACGGAGGGGTAGGATCACCGGGGATTCCCAGTTGTCCGCTGCCAGTGACTTCCTGTTCGCACACGACATTATCTTTATCCTCTAAAGTCAATTGTTCGTACTGGCTCAGGTTGGTGAGATGCCAGTCCAGGGCAGGCTGGTTTGTCAGCACGCCGATTTTCGAATCATAGGATTGCAGTTTGCCGTCGATATATTCCAGGATTAAATGACCGCCAAAGGCATCGCTAATAATAAAGTGAAACGGGATATAGAGTTCCGGGGCGGACTCAGCGACATCCACTACGGTTATCCTGGAAAAAGCGGTTTTGACTTCCTGGACCTTCTTGAAATTTCCCAACACATAGCTTACTACATTGGCGTTATAAAGCATTGGAATATGCGGCTTCGGGTCTGGGTATTTTGTACAGGCCAGGTATAAAGCCGCGGCAGAAAGGCCTTTTTCGTTCAGTCCGTCATGATAAAGGAACGGGAGTTCCGGGTATTTGTTGCCTACGCCAATAAATCCGTATTTGTTGCGCCAGCGGATTTCTGCGGTCGGCTTTTGTTCCGGAAACTTTTGGCCGCGCGGTACATAATTGACGATGGAGTGAAATTTCTCGGTCCAATCCATGGTCCGGGCGGAAACCAACGGAGAACCTATTGGCCGGTAGGCGATTGATACATTCGTACACATGTTTTCCTCCTAAGATTGTATAAAATCTTGTTTGTATCATAATACGAATATTCGCGCCAAAAGTGACAAGCCAAATTTACTGGAGAGGTGTGTAATGCGTAAAAATTTTTTTATATAGGCTAATAATGGGAGTGCGACAAGAAGCGGCTTCTTCATGAAAGATTAGTGCAGACTTAGGTCTGATGTTTGGCAGGTCTACAGACATCGACCGTGACCCATTTTCGGGAATCGGTAAGCTTGAGCCTCTTAAGCATGAACGGCAGGGTTATTGGAGCAGATGTATCAATGAGTCAAATCGAATTACCCTATAATCGGAAAAGGTAAAGAGCAGAACGTTTTACTGTACAGTTCGTCGGTTATGCTATATTATATTTGGTGAGGTGATTTCAATGGGGAGGTTGAAGCTGTATAAAATAGGCGAAATTGCCGACTTAGCGGGTGTCAGCAAACGGACGATTGACTATTATTCCACCATGGGCTTACTTAAACCTGTCCGTGCTGAGAGTAATTACAGGTATTATTCGGAAGAAAGCCTTGGTCGTCTCAAGTTCATCGAAGATCTGAAATCTAATAGGTTTACACTGGAGGAAATCAAAGAACAACTTTCCCTCCTAGATAACAAGCTGTCCCAAGTCAAATATGAAAGTGTGATGATAAATACTGATTTAATAATGAACCAGGTGAAGCAGCTTGAGAATCGGATTATTCAGCTACAACCGATGTTAATTAATATGGAATTCAATCAGGTTGCCCTGTCTGCAAAACAAAAAATGTTGAAAAGTATGGCCCTTATCCAGGCACTATTGTTGTATATCAATGAAATCACTTCTTATATTTAAAACAATTAGTAAAGTACATTTTTCATTACCTAACGCCTTTGCCACAGGTCGCACCCGGCCAAATATTCCGCCGTTGCTTTTACCGAAGGGATTATACGGCAATCTTGCAGAGAAATATAATTCGTAAAGGGGGCTTCCCCGATAATGAAAATTTGGAGGTATTCATATGTTTGAACGCAACAACAAGAAGAAGACGAATAGTTCGCTTAGGAATCTGCCGCCTCATGTAAGAGCCTTGATCACCACCTTAGTTTTCGCGGCAGTCTACTTTTACGTTGCGCTGCCTGCCATCAACCTGCAAAACTTTGATTTTTACTTCTTCCTGGTGATCTGCCTAGTTCTTTACTGTTTTATTTTCCTTAAAGCCAATGGCACAGTAAGACAGTTAACAGAAATTAGAACTATCATGGATGTAAGATCTAATTGGCGGATGCTCAAAAAGAATTGCACTGTTCCTGCCTTAATCTGCGTCGCCCTGGTGGCGGCAGTTCTGATAGGCAGCGTGATCTCCAGCGTCTTTTTGCGCGCCAGAGCCTATTCCGAGATCCTGCCAGTTGCGGAGGGTGACTTTGCGGCCGATGTGAAGCAAATTTCCTACGACTGGATCCCCATGTTGGATAAAACCTCCGCCCAGCGTCTCGGCGACCGCAAGCTCGGGGAGCTCTCTGATTTAGTCAGCCAGTTCACTGTGGTCAACGACTACACTCAGATGAACTACAAAGAGCGCCCGGTGCGGGTCGCCACCCTCGCCTACGGCGATATCTTCAAATGGTTCGGCAACCGCTCCCAGGGTATCCCAGCCTATCTCCTGATCGACATGGTGACCCAGAATGTTGAACTGATGCGGGTAGAAGAGGGGATCAAATATACCGACGCTGAGCACTTTGGCCGTAACCTTTATCGCCACCTGCGCTTTAATTATCCGACCTATATGTTTTCTACTCCCCACTTTGAAATTGATGAAACCGGACATCCCTATTGGATCTGTCCTAAGATTGAGAAGACCATCGGGCTCTTCGGAGGGGTTGATGTCAACGGCGCTGTGATTGTGGACGCGGTGAGCGGCGAGTGCACCTACTATGAAGATGTGCCCAAATGGGTCGATCAGGTCTACTCAGCTGAACTGATCATCATTCAGTACGATTACCGCGGTATGTATGCCGGCGGCTTCATTAATTCCATCTTTGGACAGAAGAACGTGACCGTAACCACGGACGGGTACAACTATATTGCTCAGGATGGCGATCTCTATGTCTACACTGGGATCACCTCGGTCACGGGAGACAAGAGCATTGTCGGCTTCATCCTTTGCAACCAGCGTACCAAGGAAGCGCACTATTACCCCTGCGCCGGCGCGGAGGAGTATTCGGCCATGAATTCCGCTCAGGGTGTTGTCCAGCATCTTGCTTACAGCGCGACTTTCCCGCTGCTCTTAAATATCGCCGACCAGCCGACCTATTTCGTAGCCCTCAAGGATAACGCCCAGCTCGTCAAAATGTACGCCATGGTCAACGTCCAGATGTACAATATTGTGGCCACAGGCGCGACCGTGGCCGAATGCGAGCTGGAGTACATCCGCCTGCTCAACCAGAACGGGCTGACCGATCAGACGCCGAGTATCACGAACGGTGTCGAGGGCATGGTCCAGGACATCCGGGTGGCGGTCATCAACGGCACCAGCATCTACTATTTGAAGCTTGATTTGAATAACTCTTATTATGCGATCTCGGCGGACGAGAGCAAAAATGTCGTACTGGTGAACGCGGGCGAGCGCGTGCGCATCCAGGTAGTGGACACTTCGGCGTCCGGCGCGATCGTGGAAGCTACTAGCCTGGAGCGGCTGCCCTGAAAACTTACAGACAAGGAGACAGGGATCAAGCTGCCTATGATGCGACTTACGCCATCTTCAGCCTCTTGGAATACACCCTGCTCGACGTTTACTTCAGAAGAACGGATGAATTAACAAACGAGGAGTAAACCAGAGGGTAATTTCAGGTCTAAAGGAGGTGATGAAATTGGCTGTGACCACCAACAGAACAGCAAGATTAACCTTCACAACCACTGGAGGGAACACACTTTCCCTAACGGTTCCCAAACCGCGAGAGGATATTCTGCTGACTGAAGCCATGGACGTCATGAACTCGCTTATTGCCGGCGGGATATTCCTCACCACAAACGGCACCCTTACAGGGGTAAGGGATATAAAGGTCATCGAAACCGCTTGGTACCTCATCCATTCCCGACTTAGTCTTAGTCAAATTCTATCGCTGATTAAACATTCAGGAGATGGTGAAGAGAAGATAGTTCCGCAGCTTTCAGAGACAATCGCTTGGATTGCCAGTATGAATCAGGACGTTTTTGCCGAAGTGATGAAAACCGATCCGGAAGTCCTGCTTCGTAGCGACATGCTGTCTACCAACAATCAGTTGAAACCTGCTCTGGTTGTGCTAAACGCCGCGTTGCTCTATGACCGGAAGTTTGATTAGGGGGAAAGGCCTAGCATTATTGGTTTTATCTTTAGTTGAACGAGTTCACTGAACGAAGGAGGTAAAAATGGAATCAAATTTTTGGTTTGCTTTTGCCTTAACAATGTTGGCCGGTCTTGCTACGGGAATAGGCAGTGTTCTGGCTTTTTTTACAAAAAAAGATAATACCAAATTTCTTTCTATTGCATTGGGTTTCTCGGCGGGAGTGATGATCTACGTCTCTATGATCGAGATTTTTCAAGAAGCGAAAGAAACGTTAACGCAGGCACTGGGATCGATTGGGGGAGCTTGGGCAACGGTGGGGGCTTTTTTCGGCGGAATTATTATTATTGCGGTAATCGACAGGCTTGTTCCTTCGGTGGAAAATCCCCATGAACCGCGAAGTGTTGAGGAAATGAATAGTGTACATACATCTCAGGTCGATCAGACGAAACTCATGCGGATGGGGATGTTTACGGCTTTGGCTATTGCTATTCACAATTTTCCGGAAGGACTAGCTACCTTTACTGCCGCCATGCAAGATCCGAAACTCGGTGTTGCCATAGCAGTGGCTATTGCCATCCACAATATTCCAGAAGGCATTGCCGTAGGTGTTCCGATTTATTATGCCACAGGAGATAGAAAGAAAGCTTTTAAACTATCTTTTCTGTCAGGACTTTCAGAACCGGTAGGAGCAGTCGTCGGGTATGTCCTGTTATTCCGCTACTTAAACGATGTTGTATTTGGCGTGCTTTTCGCTGTGGTCGCCGGGATCATGGTGTTTATTTCGTTGGATGAACTTTTGCCGATGGCCAGGGAGTACGGGAAGGCTCATCTGGCCATATATGGGTTGGTAGCGGGCATGTTGGTGATGGCGGTGAGTTTATTGCTCTTTATGTGAACGTGGATTATTGCAGTCGCAATGTTCAAATAGAGCCAAAAACATCTAGAAGTGGGAGAGAAGGGTTTTGTCAGAAAGGTGCCAACATCGATATCAAGATGATCCCCCGTTCTGATTTGGAGGCCATTAATGTGTCCAGCAAAGTCCTTATTTGGCGAAGAGCGTTGAGAATATTCTTCGTATCATTATGAAAGACATAAAGGTGGACAATCGAACACAAAGCTTTGATCTGCATGATGAAGGAAGAAGATAGCTGAGGCATAATTAATTTACTGACTTAGAGCTACACGGAGAATGGAGAAGTGAACAGTCAAAGGCTAATAAATATGAGATTTATGAGAGTATCCATCTTATAACTCAAGAGTGGTGGGGTGGTTACATGCGGCATAATGTGATTAGACGAAGGGTTTTTGACACTGACAACAAGCAAGTTGGGGATGATTTTATCACTGAGAATCACGCGATTATGATGTACGAACCTATGCTGCCAGAACATAAAGAGACAGTTTGAGGTTAACTGGATTAATCTGAAAATTTGTATTCTGAGCGTAGATATAGAAAATAATAATGAACTATATCGACGAGGGAAAAGGAAGAGGAGGTTAAATAATGAAATTAAGCAAATCTATGCGGTTCGTTGTCATAACGCTTGGTTTTGTTTTTGTTCTTTCCCTGCCCTTTTTTATTGAGATCCACTATAGAACTCTATATTATTCAGGAGCTATTCTCTTAATACCAATTGGGCTTTACAGAGTAGACGAAGCCCAAAATGAACCGTTTTTAACCGACTAGCCACCAAAATATTTAGAAATATGAGTTCGTTTTGTTGCAAAATGGAAAGTATTAGTGTAAAATCTAGCATGAGATTGATAATCATTATCAATCTCATGCTAGATTTGTGTATATGCTGAAATGGAAAGTCAGGGATTAATAAGGAGGGATTGGATGAAAAGTATTAAATTAAAATTCATGTTGGCTTTTACTATCGCTATTGCATTGATATGTGTTGGGCAGGGGCTGATTGCATATTATAATTCAGTAAATGCGTTATCTGCGGTTGCAGGAGAATTATTGACCAAGACGGCAACTCAATCTGCTAAAACAGTCCAAGCCTATCTTAATTATCAATTCGGCAGTATGGAATCAGTGGCAAATTCACCAACAGTAGAAAAGTATGATACTCCTGTCCAAGAAAAGTTAGCATATTTGAGGGGCGAGGCTGAAAGAACTGGCTTCCTGCAATTAGGAATTGGTGATCAATTCGGTACAATTATAATGACAGATGGAACAACTGTTAATATGAAGGAGCGTACATATTTTTGGGAGAGTTTGAAAGGAAATTATGCAGTTTCTGATCTAGTCGTGAATGAGACAGATAATTCAACATCGGTTATTTTTTGTGTACCGCTTAAAGATCAAAATGGCACGCTTATCGGTAGTCTGGTGGGTATAAGAAACGGTGAAGAACTAAGCTCGCTTACGAATAGTATTCAGCTTGGTGATTCAGGGAAAGCCTATATGATTAACAAAAGCGGCACTTCGATCGCGCATTATGATTTCCAAAAAGTATTAACACAAGATAGTGTTATGGAGCAGGTTAAGACCAATTCCCAATTGGAAACGCTGGCTGCGATCCAAGAAAAGATGGTGGTGGGTGAAACCGGTTACGGAACATATACTTATGGCGGAGTTAATAAGTACGTGGCCTATGCACCTGTCCAAGGAAGCGACTGGTCCATTGGTCTTGCCATTCCTAAAAAGGAAGTCTTGTCCACACTTAATTCACTCGCCAAAGGTATTATACTCGTGTCGTTAGTTTTTTTAATGCTTGGACTAGCGGTGGTATATCTGCTGGCCGGTAATTTCAGCAAGCAAGTTCAAAACATATCCAATCATTTGAATTTACTTTCTCGTGGCGATTTCAGTGTGAAACAGCAGCGGGTATTAACAAAACGGCAGGATGAAATTGGTGAGGCTTGGCATTCAATGCAAGCGATGCAGGAAGCTATAAGCAGGATGATCAGAGCAATTCATGAGACATCCCAAGGGATTGACATGCAATCCCAGAGTCAGGCGGCTATTTCCCGAGAAATGTCAAGTGCTGCGGATACTGTTTCCACTGCCATACAGGAGACGGTCAAGGGTATAGGCGCTCAGGCAGAAGGGTTAGCCATAATCAATGAAACTATAGTTTCTTTTGGTGGAAAACTTGACGGAATCGTTCTTAATATCGAAGATATTAAGAACGATTCTCAGACTATTGATGATTTAGCTAATAAGGGCAATGACAACATGAAACTTCTTAATGAGTCTTTAAATACAATGAGTGGAGTTATAACAGAATTTACAACAAAATTTAGCAATCTAAGCGAAACGCTCGATCAAATTTTTAAAATCAGCGTCATTATCAACGGTATCTCCGAACAAACCAATCTTTTAGCCTTAAATGCGGCTATTGAAGCGGCTCGGGCGGGAGAAGCGGGCAGAGGTTTCGCCGTCGTCGCTGAAGAAGTAAAAAAGCTGGCCGAACAGTCAAAAAACTCTACTCAAGATATTAATGATTTGATTAACAATATCTCGAACGATGCCAAAACTATGCAGAAAACAAACTGTGAGCTTAGTCAAGATTTGAATAGTCAGGCAGAAGTAATTTATACAGCTATTACCTCGTATCAAAGTATTGTCATAGCAATTGATCACATAGCCTTAAAAATCCAGTCTGTCAGCCTGAACGCAACTGAATTAGGCAAGGAAAAAACTTACGTTTTAGGGAATGTAGAAAACGCTTCGGCCGTTGCACAAGAAATTTCGGCATCTTCGGAAGAAATATCTGCCGCAGTGGAGGAAATGACTGCCTCCGCCAGCGAAGTTGCTGCGTCTGCAGAAAAGCTAACGGATATGACTACAAATATGCTGATTCAAGCGAATATGTTTAAGATTTAAAGTAATTATCTTTAACCACGAGCGTAATTATTCTAAACCTTCAGACGTTGACTAGATTAGATATGGGTAGTAGATAGGCTGTGACCGGCTGACCTTCATAAATGTCACGATCAAAATGTAACCGACCGCTTCAAAAACACCCACCGATTGCCTAAGATTCACTATAAAAAGGAGAGTTGACCTAAAGAGTAGACACTTCTCAAACGAACTAAGGATATTAAAAAGCAGGACGGTGGGTGATTAACTATCCTGACTTTTTATGGATAAACTCTTGCATAGCATAAATTGAATCATTACTGATGACATGCTCAATTGCACAAGCGTCTTTGTCTGCAATGACTGCGTCAACTTTTAGAATATTTATAAAAAACTGCTGGATAACATGACATTGGACAGGTTGAACTTCGCAAATAGTCAATACATTACCAACAGTTCTTAGAGTAACAAGTACGGTCGAAATGTTTCTTCAGTTTTTCTTAACTGGAGTAGTGACAACATATATATTTTTATATGACAAGGGGCCGCCGTCCGTGGCAGCCTCTGAATAAAAGGTCACCAGACTGCGCCTAACACGGGGGATAAGCCGCAACTTAGAATATATGAATGTTTTTAGGACGCTCCGGTAACCCCTAAACCTTCTCTGCAATATCCAATATCGAAGAGAAATAAAAAGCCCCTATATTTAAGGGACTAAACTCTTAGCCTTGAAACACATCATACCGCATACTGATAGCGCGAGTTCGATGTCTATTCTCTTTCTCGTTATATACTCGTCCTTTTCATTGTGGCCGATCCATCCAAGTCGCCTTTAGTTGTGGACAAGGATTCCGAAATTGTCTTGGGAGGTTACCGCAACATTGCCCCCGATGAAGGAACGTAACGTTGACGCTTTTACATTAATTTGGGTATAATATGAATAGTTGGGAGATGATTAAAATGCCACTACCAAAGGAAAAAAATAATTATTCTTTTGCTGACTATCTTACTTGGTCGGAAGACGAAAGGTGGGAGATTATCGACGGCATAGCTTATCTGCAATCCGCGCCATCTCCTATTCATCAAGAAATATCGGGTGGTCTTTTTGCCCAATTTTATAATTATCTCTCAGATAAACCCTGCAAAGTCTACCATGCACCATTTTGCGTAAAACTGATGACGGATGATGTAAAGACAAATGAAGACATCAAAAAGGTTGTTGAACCAGACATAACTATCGTGTGCGATCAATCCAAAATTGATGACAAGGGATATAATGGGGCTCCTGATATGATCGTGGAAATTATATCTCCAGCGTCGATTAAGATGGACAAATTTATAAAGTTTAATAAATATGAGAAAGCAGGAGTTAAAGAGTACTGGATTGTGGAACCAGAAGGAAAGCTTGTTAGTGTATTTACATTACAAGGGGACCAAAGATATGGTCGGCCAGATATATATACAGAGGATGATAAGATTAAAGTAGCGATTTTTCCAGATCTCGTGGTTAATTTAAAACCAATTTTCGACAGTACCAGTCGCTAAACAAGATCATTCGACAATCTCGTCCTTCGTCGCTGCTTACTTAGCTTTTCGTGAGGAGAACGAGGGGCCATCTATTCCTTTGCTCAAAGAGCAGTAGGGGAGGGGGTACCAGTTAAGCCTTTTACCTGAATGAGGTAAGGGCTTTTATTTGAAACTTAAGTTAGAATTGTCTAACTTAAATCATATAACAGGAATGGAGGTTCAATGATGGAAAACAAATTAGAGGCCAAAGATCTGATTAATGTGGGTATCTTCACGGCGATTTATTATGTTTTCTTCTTGAGGCAACACCGCTCGTCCTTAAACCAGCTACCCTTTCTTTCCTATTAAATACTTATAAGAATAAGCAAGGGCTTCCGTCATCACAAACCGAGCTATATGCTCAAGGGTGTAAATTGCTTTGCTACGAGATCAACCAGAACCGACGGGATTCAGGCCGGATAGGGAAATTAAGCGCCAAACAGAAACTGCCGATCGCCGCCAGGCCGCTTGGTACCTTCGCGGTTAGAAAAATATGACGAGATCGCAGAAGAACATAATGACATTCGCTTTCATGACCTGCTTATAAAGGAAACAGAAAAACGACACAGTCTTATTCAAGTCATGCTTACCTTACTCGACGAAAAAAATATTGCTCTATCACGAATTGCCTTAAATAGTGTTCACAACTTAACACTACTAAATTTGTTAACGGCCCATGTTACGCCGAATTATTCATCCTAGCTAGTTCTTTAAGTAATAGGTATTAACTCCGCCGGTACTTGGTAATGAGGCTGATAGAGAGAAACTCCGTAGAGGTTATTCCTTTGCAAATGCTCAGTTAGGTTTTCCCGCTGCAAACTGATGATATCACTATAATCCCCGTAGTGAGAGAGTATTTGCTGGGCCAGACCCTCAATTTGTTTTCCCGAGACGGGCATGGCGCAAAACTCTTGAATCGAAGAGGCGAAGTAAGCCCCATCTCCTGCCTGATCATAGCTTTCCAGAGTATAACTCCCGCCGGTGCCTTCCTGGTAAGTGATGGCCGCCGGAACTACCCCACCTCCTTCTTCAGAAAGAACATTGTCATACAAGCGAAAGCTTTGAGCATAGGTGGTCACAAAAACCTTGAGCTTGCCCCCTTCCTTATAGCTGGCAAAGATATGGGGTGCGACAACGCAAAATCCGCCCTGCCCTTTATGCTTTTGAACTTCTGTCTGATAGACGAGCTTTTCTATAGGGTCATTCCCTTGATAAGCAAAGTCAGGCAAACTGACTTCCTGGCGAATCTGAAGCCGGCTGAACCATTCCTGGGGTGATAAGGTTTCATCGCTGACATTGTTTCTTACCCCCAACAATTCCTTACAAAGTATCATCATGATATGCCCCCGCAGTCCCCCGGCATTGCCAACTTTAAACTGTCCTGATAGATAAGGCAGAGCTTTCTCGCCACCATACTTGAGGATACTCTCATACTCCCGGTCGTGGGCTCGGATATAGTCGCCGGGATTTGAGGACTGCAGGGGGGAGGACATAATCACCTGCAAATTATCTTCGATAAGCTTGGCGATTTCCTGGTCTTCCTGGGCAGGCTCTTTTAGAGATTCCTGACTGCTGCCGGAGGGCTTATGGGCAAAAGTTAAAGCCCCTTTATAGGATTCTTCCGTAATCTCTCTGATAAATACATATGGCTGCTCACAATAATACTTGCCGTCGTTTTCATAGAGATAATAGGTTGCCTTGTCTATGTCAATGACCCGGTAGTCCTTTTCCATAGGAACGTCCTGAACACTCTGCCGGTTGGTTTTCTTTCCCTCCAATAAGGCCTGGGTAACTGCCTCCGGGATGATATAGCTGCGGAGGCCCCACCTGCTATAAACTTGGTAATATTGCTGGAGAGAGATGGTATAATAGCGAGAACTCCCGTTACCGGTCAGCATCGCCAATCCTTTTTCCGAATCAAAAAAGTTAAGCCGGCAGGGCTCAAGGCCATGGTTAATATAGACGGTTAAGGTGGGACTCAGCTCATAGGGAGAGCTGACCTGCTTTTCTGTCCAACCGACTGAGGCTCCTGACAGCCATTTTCCAAACTCTTCCCCCGTTATGAGGGTGCCCCCTCGGCCATGAACTCTGATGATGAGCTGATCCTGGGCTGCCGAAAGCTTAGCAGCGTTATTAATATTTAAGCTTGTGGAAACGGATTGAGAACTTTCCGGATTGGAGATCAAGCCCAGGGAAAGGATTAAGATCCCTGCCGCCCCGGCCAGCATTCCCCAAAAAGTAGGCTGCTTATAGTTCAGGACATTTTTGATCCGGCTTTTAGGACTGCTTTCCCCAAAGGCCAGAGGGCTGCCGCGGATGATTTTGTGACTGAGAGCCAGGGACAAAAGGGAACGGCTGTAATCTTGTTTGATTTCCTTGCCCAATTCCTTAATAACTGCCTCATCACAGGACATTTCCATATCTTTTGTCATTAAGATAAAGCTCAGCCAGACCAGAGGATTAAACCAGTGCAGGCAGAGCAAAAAATAAGCCAAGGGCTTAATCAGATAATCATAGCGCCGGATATGTATTTCCTCATGCTTAAGGATATAGCTCTTTTCTCTTTCGGAAAAACCCGGCGGCAAATAGATCTTGGGTTTCCGGAAACCTAAGACAAAGGGAGAACAGATGGCATGACACTCCCAGATATTGTCCCTGACCAGGATTGCCTGGCTGACTTTCCTCTTCAGCAGCCCATAGGAAACCAAGCTATAGGCTAATAAACTTAAAACACCTAACACCCATATCTGGGAAGTAATAAATAGAATAATCTGCAGGGGGTTAGCACTGGCCATAGGGGTTGCCGCCGGCAGAGAGGATGTGACGGCCTGGCTGACATAATCCAAGCCTAAGTCGACTTGAGGTTGTGCCATCATGCCAAGGCCGGCAGGAATATGTTCCATGGTATCCTTTTTCATGAAGCCGAAAAAGCTCAAGGCAAAGGAGAAGGAAACGGGACTGATTAAGCGAAACAGCACCACTCCCCACAGACAATAGGAGAAAATTTTGGAGGCTTTTCTTAACAGTAAGCGGGCCAGCAAAACAAAGAGAATGGCATAGCCGGCAGTAATGCTCATGTTTAAAACCGCCAGGAATACATCTTCCAAGAATTGTTCCATAGCCTACTCCTCCTTGTAGCTGTCGATGAGTTTCTTTAGCTGATCAGCCTCTCTCCGGCTTAACTTTTTATCATGCATAAAGGCTGTCAGAAAGCTGGGCAAAGAGCCGCCGAAGGTGCGATTAATAAACTCTTCGCTCTCATATTTCTGGACTTGGGCTTGGGGGACAAGGGCTGTAACCAGGGCGTTTTCGTTTTTGAGAATTCCCCGTTCACAGAGTTTTTTCAAGACAGTATAGGTGGTGGACTTTTTCCAGCCCAGCTGTTGTTCACAAAGAATCACCAGCTCACCGGAACCAAGGGGTTCGTGTTCCCATACAATGGCGGCAAAACGATATTCACTTTCGCAGAGTTTAAGCTGGTCCAAGGTTAATGCCTCCTCTCGGTCTATAGTTATAGACCTTTTATTTAGTCTACAACTATAGACCTTATTTGTCAAGAAGAAGGCTCGGCAGACGCCAAGCCTTCTTTCTTATACTTCTTCAGCTATTATTCATGGACAAGAGTAACCCCAGTTGGACAAAATGCATATAAAAAAGTTCAATAAATATGAAAATGCAGGAGTTAGAGAATATCGGATTGTCGAGCCGGACGGAAAGATTGTAAGTGTATTCGTATTAGAAAGCTACAATAGATATGGTAGACCAGAAATATATACTGAGAACGATATTTTAAAAGTATCCTTATTTCCCGGCCGTGTCACAACATCTCCAAGTGTTAAGAAAACATGGGGTGGTCACCGGAGAAAAAAGAGGCTATTATACGCACTATGGTGTAAACCGGGATTTATTAAAGCAGATAGGGGAAAAAACAATAGAAATCGCCTCTATGTCTTCCTTGGGTAAAGAAGGATGTCACCGTGACCAGACCGGTGAATGCCAGCGCTGTAATCTAAAAACGGATTTTTAACCACAAAGATAGTATCGAACATTAACTAACCCATATGTCCCTGATTGTGTAATTGTTAAACTAAATTTATACATCAGGGGCTATTTAATGTAGATCAAATGATAATAAATACAACTATTAAATAGGGTTTATAGGCCTTCCTTAGGGAAGGTCATAATAACTCCTTAAAAGTTAGAGTGTACTAACTTAGCAGAACTTCAATATTTGTGAAAGCAGGTGAAGAAATGTGTTAAAAGCAGATGGTATCAGTTTTAGTTATGGTAAACAGAAAATCTTGAACCATGTTCATTTTGAGGCGGATCATGGACAGATCATTTCTCTGATCGGACCGAATGGTTCAGGGAAGTCAACCTTGCTGCGCTGCCTCTGCGGTTTGCTCCCTGTACAAAGAAATACGGTGTTCTTATTTGATACCCCATTAGAGAAATTAAGCACAAAGGAGGTTTCCCAAAAAATAGCGTTTCTTCCCCAGTTTCACGAACGGGTGCAGGCGATTACGGTCTATGAATTGATTTCCATGGGGAGAGCTCCCTATCATCGTTCCGGATGGGTGAATACCCGGGAAGATCGTCAAAAAATTGACTGGGCAATAAACTACATGCAGATTGAGCATTTGATACACCGCTTGGTGGAAATGCTGTCAGGTGGAGAAAGGCAGCGGGTCTGGATTGCTATGGTGCTGGCCCAGGACACCACGATTATTTTGCTGGATGAGCCGGTTACCTATATGGATCTTAAATATCAGTGTGATTTGCTCAGAACAATTAAAGACTTGAAAGACAAATTTCGTAAAACTGTTATCGCTGTTTTTCACGATATTAATCACGCCATAGAAGTTTCCGATTATATATATCTGTTAAAAAACGGATGCGTATATAAAACAGGTTTTCCGAGGAAGTGATTACGGAGCAGTCCATCAGGGATGTGTATGGAGTACGCGCACATGTGTGCCAGTTTAAAAAGTGCTGTAGGTCTGTTGTGGTTCCGGCGGGCGTCCACGAGGAGAACAATGCCAGCCTGCTTCGATCAATATAATCAAAAGAAAGAGGATGATCAGATTGATACGTTTTATGATTCACACCCCGGTTAATACGAGAGGGTATTTGATGGATTATGTGAAAAGCAATCTTTCGGAATTAGAGCAAGGCATTGGGGATAAAATCGCGCTTTATACACCCCATGATGCCGAATATTCAACAAACTGCTCTGAGTTATGGCTTGAGCCGTGCATTGAAAAAGGCATTCTTCCGGATGTGATCCTGACCCATGCCACCGAGTTCGCCTCGTTCAAAAGCAGAAAGGAAAGTGATCTGTTTTCCAACATTGCCGGTCAATATGCTAAAGAAAATCCTGTCCGAGAGGAACTGGCTATGCTGAACGATCCGGAGGGCTTGTTTTATCCGTTATTTGTGGTTCCCTTGGTAATGTGCTACAACACCCAAATTGTCAAGCGGGAAGACTTAAAGCACTCCTGGACCGACCTGTTTAATGAAAAGTATAACTATACCACAGCAAACCTAAATTGGATTATATACGTAAAGAGGTTACTATGCAGTGGATAAGGTCACTTCGGCGTAGAAGTCAAAGACATAGATTATACTGGAGCTACCTTAAAAATCGAGAATGGTTCAAACTGCCTTACGCCAAGGTTATCCATAAGAACATCTAAACAAAGCAAATATTGCGAATTGTTCTGGGGAGAGTAGGAGAGCGCTTAGGAAAATTCGGACTGGAACTGGCGCAGGAGAAAACCAACATCATAAGCTTTTCACGATTTCGTAAAGAGGAAAACACAAAGTTTGAATTCTTGGGGCTTGAATTTCGCTGGGGAGTATCCGCCAAAGTCGGAGATATTATCAAACGACGCACAGCACCAGGTAAACTAAGAAAGTCACTGACCGCATTTACAGAATGGTGCAAAGAGATGCGAAACAAACGTTTGAGAAGGCTCTTTCCTAAGCTCATAGCGAAGCTGCGAGGATATAACAACTACTATGGACTGATTGGAAACTACAGCAGTTTAAGCAAGTTCTATGAACAAGTAAAGAGAATTCTTTACAAGTGGCTTAACCGAAGAAGTCAGCGACGCAGTTTCAATCTAGTCGAATTCACCGCATGTTGGAAAAGATATGGAGTTCCAATGCCAAGAATTGTCGAGTCGAGTCTAGTACAACTTCACTTTGATTTCTGATGCTGGAAATATGGAAGCGAATACTCTTGAGGAGCCCGGTGCGATAATTCCGCACGCCGGGATCTGTGCGGGGGGGTGTCGGGTAACCGGCATCTCTACCGTGACGACGAAATGTCCATTCCCACGCATTCTTATTCCGTCTTTGAATGTGGATATAACGAAAAAAGACCCCGTGAAGGAGGTCTATCAATCATTATGTATTCGTTCGATTTCACCCACTAAATAATTGAAGTCCAGTTCGGACATACGACCAATGAAATCATCCTCTTTAACTAAATCGCGCAACTGTGTTCGAGTGAGATGAATCAATTTTAAGCTTTGGACCCAGGAAGGTTTCAATAAACCAACTTTACGCCAATTAAGAATTGGTATTTTAAATTGATCGAAATATTTTGGTGGATCATGTGGCGGTACAGACGTAGTTGCAACTAAGATCAATAATTCGTTATCCTCTTCGTACACAATAACAGCAGGTCTGATCTTTGATTCATTAGGTATATCCACAAACCCAACTTCAAACCAGAAAATATCACCTAAAATAAATTCGTACATTGCGATTTATTATTCTCCTTCGACAATGTAACGATGATCCTTATTATTTCTATCAAATAATAGTTTTCCATTCTTAATTGCTACCGGTTTGATCGTGATTTTTTGTAATTTCTCGGGGGTTAGGGATAGTTTCTTATAGCCTTGTTCTTTGGCAACAGCACTCAAATTTTCCCCCTCCTTACTTTCACCATTATTCTCTTCTTTGTCCATATCATATCACCTTCTAAACTTTCATTCAATAAGTAGTATGCCCATTTCTTACCACTTAGAAGATGTGGAAATGGAATCATACGGAATATAATAAGAGTAGTGAATGTATGCTTAAAAAGCTGGACACTCCGTCTAACAGAGGGTTTCACGAATATAGGAAATTATTTTTTACTGGCAAATAAGCTTTCTATTCAAGGAATGCGCTGCTTGAGTGAATATGCGAACTTCGCATATGGCTAAGTGTGTCCTGAAAGGACGACTGTGTGTACAGAGCTCAGTGGTGGACAGCTTCAACTGGTGTATATTGCCAGGGCGCTGGTCAATGAACCCCAATTGCTGATTATGGACGAGCCTGAATCTCATTTGGATTTTCGGAATCAACACCTCGTTTTAAACCTAATCAGGAAACTGAGAGAAGAGAGGGGTATTTCCTGCATCATAAATACCCATTACCCCGACCATGCGCTGAGAATATCCGATGATACGCTTATGTTAGGGCGGGGCAGGTATAGTTTCGGCCGCAGTGAGGACATCATCACCGAAGAAAATATGAAGGAGTTTTTCGAGGTCAATGTTAAAATTCTGTCGGTGCCGGGACTCAAGGAAAAGACCAAAGCCTTTGCAGTCGTTGACTGACAGGCATGCCGAAGGCTATGATGATAATGTGGGAGAGGCTAAGGCAATGTGCGAGGCCATTGGGTTTCATTTCAAGAACAATGGGACAAATGGGAATACCATTTGGTGAAATTTAACAATGTTGACCAGCCTTGCTACGGGAATAGGCGGCGTCCTGGCTTCTTTGAAAAAAAGGATAATACCAAATTTCTTTCTTTTGCATTGGGTTTATAGTCCTCCAGATTTCAGGACTCTGAATATTTCATTGAAAACACTGATGGGCTCCTCCTATGACCGAAGTAAGCTTTTGATCAGGAACTAACCCCAAATCTTGGAGAAGACGGTTTTTAAAATTCTCATATTGGGTCAGAGCTCGCGAGCGTTGATTTGTATCCAGATAAAGCTGCAAGAGGGAAAGACAAGCATCTTCGTTATACGGGTCGAAATTTAGGATTTTCTGCAGTACTTCCTGCGCCTTTTCGAAGGCGTTTCTTTTTAAGTAAGCTGAAGCCAAGGAAGAAGCCGATTTTAAATATATCGATTTAAGTTCTTCTCTTTCAAAGAAAGTCCAATCTTCATAAACATCATTTTCTAAAAAATTTCCTTGGTAGATAGAACCCAGGTTCTCAAGCAGTTGGATTTTTTTCTCCATATTTTCTTCAGAAGCGGATAATTCCTGCAAATGTTTATGGTATGTCAGAAATGTGTCAACATCGATATCAAGATAATCCCCCGTTCTGATTTGGAGGCCATTAATTCCTTCCAGGATAAATGATTCTTTTCCTTTTACCGGAATGTTGAAGCCGACAAGAACTTTTCTTAGTTCATATAAAGCAACACGTAATGAAGCGGCAGCTGCCTTTTTATCAGCCGCAGGCCAAAATAGTTCCATTAAAGTCTCTTTACGAATCGTTTTATTCTTATGAAGGATTAAGTATTTCAAGACCCCTTCAATTTTCTTTGTTTTCCAAACATCGGAGGGAATTATCGTATCATCAACTTGAATGGTAAATGTCCCGAATAAAATAACGCTTATTTTCACCAATGAAGCTGCTTTTTTCTTGGGATATTGCTGAAGAATATAGGTGGATACCTCTTTTATCGATTGTCCGGAGCTTAATGTAAGATTGGCTTCTGCATATTGAGCAGCATCTTGGCCAAAGAATTTTTCCATCAGAACAGAAGCATGCTCGGCATAAATCCTTTTTTGGAGGCCTTGGACAGTCAGCTCAATGAGCGTAGGGAGATGAAGATCCCAAAACATGACGTAGCCATAGTCCGAAGCTGTTTTCAGGGCTTGAGCGAGATAGTTTTCACCCTTAAGAGTATCCCCCAGATCGTAATAAAGTTTGGCTAAATGGAGCGTTGTCCCACAATGAATCTGTTTAGCCTTTTTCTTTTTACTGCTTTTGGCAGATTCTAATAGAAATCTTTCCGCTAATTCATATTCTCCCGCTTCTCTGGCCAGGATTCCGATGAAGGATTGGCTTATTTCCAGAATACATTGCCCGGGTTTTATGCTTTTTAGTTCCAAATAAGTCTGCTGTGCTTTGGGAAGGAGCCGTTGAGGATCTTCCATTTCGGACAACCAAACAAAGCGTTGAATCTCATTGAGCAGCTGCATCGGCTTATTCTCCAAGTGCTCAAAATATTTGTTGCTAACAGACAGCAGTTCACAGGCTGTTTCCCGCTCATGCTTGGCGTAATGTTCAATTCCGGCCAGTCTTTTACCCATTCCCTGGACAAAAATAAAATTGTACTTTTCACCGATCTCGATGGTCTCATCAATTAGATTGCTGGAAGAAACAAGAGTTCCCTGGAGATGAAGTATTTGAGAAAGAAACATATAGGCAAAACCTTTGAGCATCTCTGTCCCTTTGACAAGATCCATGGCCAAGGCTTCTCTGATATACGCCTCAGCTTTAGCCAGTTCGCCAAGAAAAATATACAGTTGGCAGGAATAAACCAGAGCCAACCACCTGAACTCTGGGCCAAGCTCGAGGGAATCAGCGTGTTTGCTTTCTCCGATACCCTGGGATAGTTTCTCCTGCCAAAAATATTTTTGCAGATCAGTTATGGCGCGCAATCCATCCAGTTGAGGATTTTCAATAGTGTCCAGCAAAGTCTTTATTTGGCGAAGAGCATTGAGAATATTCTTCGTATCATTTTGAAAGACATAAAAGTGGACAATGGAACACAAAGTTTTGATCTGCATGATGAGGTCATTGTCTTTTTTGAATATAGGCAAGGCCTTGTTTAATAAGACAAGCGCTTCTTTATCTCCTTTTAAATATAGATAACTTTTAATATAAAGCAAACTGCCATTGTCGTTAACTATCTCAGCAGGAAGGTGTTGAAACCATAGTCTTAAACTGTCTAAAGCCTCAAAGGGACCGATGTTTGAACTTTCTTTGATGATGAGATCGACTGCTTCCCCGGTATGCCCTGAGGCCACAAAATGGTCAAGGGCTTGATCAAAGATTTTATTTTCCAGATAATGAGCAGCTGCTTTGAGATGGTAGCTTTCTATTGTCGTCAGGGGCAGATATTGGGTCTGAACTTGAAGTAGAACTTCCCGGAAGAGCCCGTGAAAACGGAAGGTTGTGTTATCTCCAACAGATTTTTGGATAAACAGACAGTGCTTTTCACATTGCGATACGAAGTGGGCGACATGATCCAAGTCAAAAATAACCGAAGCTTGTTGTTCGGTAAAATCCCTCAGAATGGCTACCTTCACCAGAAACATCATTAACCTATGATCGATCGTTTTAAGGGTCTCAAAGGCAATGTAATTGAATAGAGACTCTTTCTCCGGCGTTTTAGCCAGCAAACCGTCTATTTCTGTCGTGTTAAACCGATTAAACAGCTGGCACATAATGATGATTCCGGCGGGCCATCCCTCAGCAGATTGCATAATCTTTCGAACTTGTTTTTTAGCCGGTTTGATCTTATAAACCTGCGTGATGTATTTCGTTAGATCTTTTTCCGAAAAACACAGATCATCACCATTTACTTTAAGAATACTGTTCTCCAGAGTCTGCTTAACCGTAATTATTTCAGTTTGACTGCGGCTGCAGATGATAACGGAACAATGAATCGGGAGATTATTCAGCAGATATCTGAGCGTGTAAGCTATTTCCGGAGAGTCTTGTACGTGGTGAAAATCATCCAAAACGATAAAGGTTCGGGGGCCGGCGCTCAATCTCTGATTATTCCATAATTCCTGACAGATAGAAGCATTGATATAGGCATATTGCGATAAGATGTCTCCATACCCTGCCAGTTTGCTGCGGATATCTTCCCAGCCTTTTTCCTGAGAAGGAAAAAGGGTTTCAATCAGATGCGCATAGAACATCGCTAAATCTTTATCTTCCGGTTCCAACCGGTACCAACATATTCGGGATTCGGAAGCAATCAATTTTAAAGAAGCAACCACAAAAGATGTTTTGCCGTAGCCGGCGGGAGCATTAATCAGTACGACATGCTGTTTGGGTATGGTTTTACATAGTTTGCCGAGGCCTTCCAACATGATGAAGGAAGAGGATAGCTGTGGCATAATTAATTTACTTTTGACTACAGGCACATTAACCACATCTTCACCTCATACTATGTAATCATGATCAAATTTTATATTAATTTTATAGCCGTAATCTAAACTAGAGTTATAAGCTTAGGCTATTGTTTTGAAGCGGATAATTTAAGGAAGTGAGAAATTTGGTACAAAGGCAAAAGATCAATCAAGTGATGACCGGGATAGGGTTATTCATGTTGGGTGTTCTGGTTTTGATATTCACCTTATATCTGGCTTTAACTCCACCCCAGGGTGGACCTACCGTGTCGCCCCTGCTGGGGGAATATCGTTTTCAATCCCTGACCCTGGAGTCTCCGATAGCCAATGCGGTATTATGGTTCTTATTACCGGTAACGTGGCTGTTTTGTTTTTATGGCGGTATTTGGCGTATTCGGGATGGTATCAAGATGCGACAAAGCGCGCTGGATTACAAACCGCAAACATTCTGGTCTAAAATCGCAACATTTCTCCAGTTCAGAGATATTCTCAACACCGGATTCTTTTTGCTTTTATTTCTGGTGCTGCTTGGTTTCTCTTTGCATGAATTCTGGTATGCGCAAAAAGCATTCACGGCAAATCTCTTTTTCTATATCCTTGCGGTGGTGATCTACATTTTTACACGGAAAAAGATCGCTAATCTATGGGCGTCTTCCAGGCGTAAAATGGAACGAGGGCTGCCTACCTATACCTTGACTGAAGATGGCCTAACCATCAAATTAGTCACCATGTGGAATAAAAAACAACCCGATCCGCCGCCGGTACAAATTCGTTTTAAGGAGATTGATGATTTGCAAGTGCTTACTTACGTTGAAGCGGAGGCCTTCCTGAGATATAACATCGGACCTAATCTCAATATCGGCGTGCAGCAGGCCAAAGATTATGCTCAATATGTCAAAGGTAAGATTCGCCGGCCTAATGTTTATACCTTCGGTGCTGCCGCCAACAATGACATGAATGTTGTGATCAGAGGACCGGAGTTATTTTACATGCTGACCTTTGATACCAATGATGTTTCAGATTTAGTGGAAGCCTACCGCGCCTATAAAGATGCGGTCAAAACCGACAGTATGTAAAAAGGTAAGTAAATCATGTAAGGTACTAAGAATGAAAAAGATGGAGGTAATAAAAATGAAACGGATCCTTTTTGGCTTAGTGTTGATAACTTCACTTCTTTTCTTCACAGGATGTGGTCAAAGTAACACAACAGCAGCAGATAGTGATAAAAATCCAGAGGCCCAAGATTCTTCAACAGCCCTTGCAGATAAGCCAAGAATATCGTTTGAAAAAAGCAATCCCGAACAAGGATCTTATTTAGAACATGTGGTCAAACTCTGGGAACAGACCAAACCGCTATTGAGAGAAGACTTAGCAAAAAACTATTCCGATGAAGAGTATAAAAAGCTTGGCGCAGATATCGATATGGCTTGGGTAAACCTTCAGATCCACAGTTCCTTCGATCATGTCGATGAAGTGAATAATATCACAGATGTTAAGTTTGCTAATCTAACAGGAGATGTCTTAATGCTAATTGATGGGGTATATGGAACAAGGGATTCCGGGGAAGTGGAGAAGCGAGAAGAAAGAAGAGATAATCTCCGGCAAGGACGTTTAGAATATAAAATAAAAGAATTCGATGAAACCCTGCTTAGAGTTAAGTAATACTTACTAAGTTCTGAGCCAAACTTCAAAAAAATGTGGATATTTAATTTAAGTATGAAACCAGAATTAAGGCATTAGGAAAAAAGCGTCAAACTTATAATATCAGCCAAAAAACGCTCGCGGAATTCGCGAGCGTTTTTCATGAAAAACAATGAAGTATAGTTGGCAAACGCATTGACAGCTAGACCGATTCCATCATCACGGCTGCCGATTTCATTTTTCCCTCAGCGCGGATGATCATATTTCCCGTGTGAGAAGGGGGAATAAAAAATGGGCTAAAATTAACTTTTTTACAGATTAGAGGAGAATTCCTTGCAATATGGAAGTATTATACGTGCGCTATTAATCTGACATCGCAGATAAAATAAGGGGTGGTTACATGCGGCATAATGTGATTAGACGAAGGGTTTTTGACACTGACAACAAGCAAGTTGAGGATGATTTTATCACTGAGAATCACGCGATTATGATGTACGAACCTATGCTGCCAGAGTATAAAGAGACAGTTTGAGGTTAACTGGATCAATCTGGAAATTTGTATTCGGAGCGTAGATATAGAAAATAATAATGAACTATATCGACGAGGGAAAAGGAAGAGGAGGTTAAATAATGAAATTAAGCAAATCTATGCGGTTCGTTGTCATAACGCTTGGTTTTATTTTTGTTCTTTCCCTGCCCTTTTTTATTGAGATCCACTATAGAACTCTATATTATTCAGGGGCTATTCTCTTAATACCAATTGGGCTTTACAGAGTAGTTAGAGAAAAAAAGTTCGAAGAAGGGTTCTGTAAAAAATGGGATAAAGCAAGAGAACAAGGATTTTGGATAAATGCAGCACGCGAAGGGATGCGAACCTTTGTTTCCATGATAGCAATAGTAAGTATAACCGAATTATTTGTACACGGTTTTACTCCGTTTGAAATAATGTCGAAGTTATCAGGTTACCAGTTAGTATTCAGCTTATTGTTCTTATCGGCATGGAGTTTACTTGTAGGAATAGTTGCTTGGTATGAGAAAGAGAAAAGATATCACCGATTCCTGCTATAGTATTGTAAAACAATGTATTATTCGCTTGAGGAGGATATATATGAAACCTAATCCCATAAAGTATGGTTTATACGGCGGAATATCATTTGCTTTAGTGCAAATTGTTTTAAGTTATGTAATTAATAAAGAATTTAACTACGTGGGGTTATTAGGTGGCTTGATGTGGTTTCTTACATCAATTTGGTTTTTTGGTGATAAAAAAAAGAGAAAACTTTAGTTTTACTTTTCATTTTTCCCATTATAGATTACTTCTACAACAATTCGCGCCATTTCTTCGGGCGTATCGCGTGGTTCTTCTTTTATCCATCGATTCAGCATACTCCAAAGACCAGCGAAATTGAAGAAAAAGGAATACCGCGTTACTTTGTCTAATTCTTGCCCTATGAGATATGGCTTTACTTTCAAGGACACATGCTGATAAATAAGCATATTCATTCTTTCTAGCAGTGGAGGAAATGACTGCCTCCGCCAGTGAAGTTGCTGCATCTGCGGAAAAGCTAACGGATATGACTACAAATATGCTGATTCAAGCGAATATGTTTAAGATTTAGAGTAATATCTTTAACCACGAGCGTAATTATCCTAACCTTCAGACGTTGACTAGATTAAATATGGGTAGTAGACAGGCTGTGACCGGCCGATCTTCATAAATGCCACGATCAAATGTAAGCGACCGATTCAAAAGCACCCACCGAATGCCTAAGATTCACTACAAAAAGGAGAGTTGATCTAAAGATCAGACACTTTTCAAACGAACTAAGGATATAAAAGGCAGGACGGTGGGTGATTAACTATCTTGACTTTTTTGGATAAACTCTTGCATAGCATAAATTGAATCATTACTGATGACATGCTCAATTGCACAAGCGTCTTTGTCTGCAATGACTGCGTCAACTTTTAGAATATTTATAAAAAACTGCTGGATAACATGATGCTTTTTTGAGGTGAATTCGGCAAACTCTTGTCCAGAGGGAGTAAGGAATATTTCTCTATATTTTTCGTTTATAATCAGCCCTTTTTCTGAAAGTGTTGACATGGCACTGTTGGCACTTGCCTTTGTTACGCCTAATCGTTCAGCAATATCAGATATTCTTGCTCCTGTTCCGTCGGTAGAAAGCTCATAGATAGCCTCTAGATAGTTTTCCATAGTAAATGTTAACTTTTCCATTGAACATTCTCCTTTACTTATAGTAATACCCATAATTTCAGACTTTCCTATACGCGCTTGGAGACATGCAGCTATATCCTTCTAATTTATACAATTAAAGATTTCTTAGGACCTTAACATCAGCTATATTACTGACGGATAGACTGTCGTCCGATAGCAGCAACGTTATGGATCATTAATTCCTTATAAATACTGTAAAGGGTGGTTCTATATGTTATTTTAATGGATTTCCACTACTTTGTCAGTCCCATGACTGAAAGATTGCAAAGCTGATTCATTGTACCCATTTATCCTATCATATAACTGTAAGTAGTACGCTGTTGCTAGAATTTCTATCATGGGATTAGTAATTGCCGTGTCGGTGACGAAGTGTTCGAAGCGCAGACCTTCTCTATTTTTTCAGGTTCCCTATGCCTTTCTTATGCAGATTGTTTATCCCTATTACAGGGGCTTTCCCTGCTTTTTATATCCCACGATCTGGAAGTTATTAACTATATCAGTATACACTACAATCCAATAACGTTATCGGACATCTAAGTCATTTATTATTTAAAAAGGAACGAGGAAAAATTATGATATCAGAAGAACTTGTAAGATCATGTTTGTATAACTGGTTAGGATATGGGAATGAAAATGGGGCCATCTGGTTTATTGGGACTGAGGAAGGTGGCGCAGAAATCTGGCGTCAAGCAACGCAAACCTTGGAGTCCAGTTTAAACTACAGGAGTTGTTACAATTTGGCTATGGACTTCAGGAAAGTATGGGAAGAAACCTACGGTATTCCTTTAGAAAGCTTTAAAGGGCCCTGTGTATGGCGATATGCGGCGGCTTTCTTATTATCTTTTGAAGGAAAGACTATAAACACTGCAAATGTTAATGACTACGTTTTTCGAGACAAGAAGTTAGGAAATAATAATTCAGAACATTTTATGTGCGAACTATTGCCACTACCTAAAAAAAGCAAGAATTCAATTATGGATTATGAGTTTATTTGGAGTTCAATAGAAAAATATCGTAGTGAAGTTATGCCGAAAAGACTTGAACTTATTCAGAATACTGTGAGAATCAATGAAGGAATTCAAGTGATTATTTCATATGAAAGACTTTTATCTGAAGATTTTCTTGATTATTTTACAACTAGAAACAGGGCATCAAAAATTAGCGATTTTAACTATAAAAAAGAGAGATACTCTTTATATGAGATTTTAGTGGAAAATGGTAGGAAGGTAAAGTTTTTATCAACTCCGTTCTTTGGTAATGGATGTATTAGTTATGATGGAATAAGACAGGTCGTTTCAAGATTTTTTACATAAATATGTCTGGGTATCCTTAACCGACGTCCGATAACTTCTAGAGATTTATGAGGTTCCTAGACAGAGAAAAGGCCATTGATTAAAAATCAATAGCTAAAAGGAACGTAATTATTCGGTGCAGGAACTGAACCTCATGTATCTCCTGTTGTACTGAACTGTCTGCAGATCGACAGTGTGTGTATGGGGATTCAATCTTTTCTAACTGGTCAAAAAACACTTGGTATAGCTGTCGCAACGAAGAATTTTTTGCTGAAATACTTTTTTTGTTGATGGAATCGGTGAGCTATTCCCAGCGCCAGCCAACAGGCTGAGGATACATAACGTTACTGACTGGAATGAGATTATGGAGTATGCTAAATTAACGCGATTTTCCTAAAAAGGGAAAAGAAAAAGACAACTCCTAGCCTTATTTGCACTTACTTTATGATCGCTTCTAGTTTAAGAATAACCTCTTCAATCGTTCCTGACCGCACTTTGCATATAAAACTCGCGTTTCTACCTCTCCAGTCTAGGGATTTGATCTGATCGGCATAGCTGCAGCCCAAGTAAATCAAGCTGCCGCCGGGGTTAATTATGCTTCTGAGCAGCTGAAAAATACGGTTATTACCGCACCCATTTCAGGAATAGTCTCCGGACGGAAAGTGTAATGAGACTGGATAGTATCAATATTACGAATGAACTGATAGGTGCGATTAAAGAAAGGTGACAGCAGATAAGCTCAATTGACCAATGGCGAAAAACCATATTATGTTGACACCAAAAGGCAATGAAACGGAGTAAAAATATGGTATAATAAATATGGGAGATTATGCAGAAAGAGGTTACGTTCATGAAGCAACGCCTATTGGGACAATTGCTGGAAGAAAAGGAAATGAAGCTCAAAGGCGGTCTGTACCATCAGACACAGATCAAGCTTGCATATAATTCTAACAGGATTGAAGGTAGCCGTCTTTCTGAAGATCAGACCCGGTACATTTACGAAACGAATACTGTCAATATGGAACAGGATGAAGCTGCAAGTGTTGATGATATCATTGAAACGGTTAATCACTTTTCCTGTTTTGACTATATGCTTGCTCATGCGGATGAGGAACTGACGGAGGAAATGATTAAGGAATTTCACTGGCTCCTGAAACGGAACACATCCGATGAACGCAAGGAATGGTTCCGTGTCGGGGACTACAAGACCAGACCAAACGTGGTCGGCGACATGAAAACAACGGCACCCTCAAAAGTCAGCAGTGAAATTCAAAGACTGCTTACTGATTATCATCAAAAAAAGGACATTATAATAGAGAATATAGTAGATTTCCATTACAAATTTGAAAGCATACATCCTTTTCAGGATGGTAATGGACGGGTGGGCCGTATCATCATGTTTAAAGAGTGCCTGAAGAATGATATCCTGCCTTTTATTATTGCTTATGAATATAAGCTTTTTTATTATCGTGGTTTGAAAGAATACAAAACAGAAAAAGGGTACTTAATGGATACCTGCCTGTCTGCACAGGATCAATATGAGAAGATGGTCGCGTATTTCTTCCCGGATTTCAGCCAAGCAGTTCCGGATATGAAACAGTTATAATTAACAAACATAATACTTTTTGAATCATACCCTGCCGTCAAGGCCCTACCAGGCTTAAGCGGCATCTTTTTTGTATCCTCAAGGCACGTCGGCGTTACCTCATTGTAAGTTTGTTTGGGCTAAATGTTCCAGCAGACTGGGCACGTTAAGACGATAATAGTGCTCATATTTGCCTTGATTGAAAGCCTTGGTAGAGCGGGTTTTAGTAACGTATATTTTCCTTCGAATGCGGGCTTCCTGTTATAATTAATACTTCATGCAGAATACCTCCCATTATTCTTATTTGGATAATAGGAGCTAATGAATACCATTGAAAGGATATCTTTCAATGGTATTTGCTTAAAATAACGCTCCCAATAGACTTCCTGTTAATATCTGGGTAATTCACTTTGTTCCAAATAATAATTCTCAACGCCTGATGTCAGGGAAGAGGGAGTCAACATGGGGATGAGCTGTTCTTTAGCAACCGTCGCCGGCCTCAGTGGGATGTTCCTCGATATCGCACCTCACCTATGTTCATGATTCGAGGGGGAAAGAAAAATGAAAGATCGGTCACAAATCTTTATAGTTTTTTATTTTTGCTTTATTTATGTTTGCTATGATATAAAGAAAAGCAAAGTAAAGAAGTTGGTGAAATATGTGGAAAAGACGATTTTAGTAGTCGATGACGATCCAGATATTGTCAAGCTAATCACGAAAAGTTTGCGACTTGAACAATTTGAAGTGATCGCTGCCCATTCCGGCCCGGAGGCTTTAGCGGTACTTAAAGAAAATCCGGTGGATTTTATTGTCCTGGACATTATGATGCCCCAAATGGACGGGCTGGAAGTGTGCCGAAACATCAGAAATAATTACAGTATTCCCATTCTGTTTTTAAGCGCCCGGGATAGGGACATTGACAAAATTATTGGCCTGGAAATCGGTGCCGACGACTATATTCAAAAGCATATCGTCGGTTCAAAGATTTCGAGCCACCGTATTATCATGATAGATTTTTCGAAGAAGCCTGCCGTCATGTACAAGTTGGCAAAGAGGCTGAATTTATCGTTGCTATTTCAGATGTAACTGAATTTGACCTTTATCGTTTACGCATTCTTCTTGAACGGCTTCCGGAAAACTGGAAAGGCAGGCTTGCCATCATATCTGCCATTGCCAAAACCTTGAAAGCATTTTGTCGTCGATTCTGCATGTCTATTACAAAAAGCCGGTACTATGAAGAGCTTCCGTTAAAGAGTGCTTGCGAGTCAGCGGGAATTCCTGAAGGAGAGGCTATTGATGAAGTCTTGACTGCTATTAGTGAAGTGGCCGAAGTCGCTGATGCAGGTCGTCTATTTACCTTGGTAGGACTCCTTGCAACAAAACTGACGAAAGAAGAAGCGCTGGAAGCCCTCTCCTTTGGACTTGATCTTTTCGAACCCCTTCTTGAAGATACCGATGGTGATGGCCCTTGGGCATCTAAATTCCAACCGCCTACTGAGATTGAAGGTTCAGTCGCCGGTTACATCTGGAGTTGTCTTGCAGCCCCCCAGGCAAGTTTGCGTTTGGAAGCCGCTCATGTGGTTCGAGGGCTATGCAAGATGGGAAACGAAAAAATTCTCAGTCACCTTATGCTGCTGGCAAAGGGTGCCTCATCCGGTGCTTTTTATGACGCTCATCTGTATTTTTATGAGCTGTATGCCCGCCAATGGCTGTTATTCTCTTTGGCCCGTGCCGCCAAAGAGTATCCAAATCGCGTTGCCCCTTATGGTGACTTTTTGCTTAAGCTGGCCTTTACCGGAGACCCCCATGTCCTTATTCGTGAGTTAGCAAAGAGAACGCTCGTCGCGTTACTGGATGCAGGATGCTTAGAATCCCAAGCTGATTTGCGAACTCAGCTTGCTGCTGTCAATTCATCGCCTTTTCCCACAATCGAATCGAAGTCTTATCGTCGCTTTGAAAAAGGAAAAACGGATATTGAAGAAGAGGACGATACCGAAAGTGATGAGCGGTTCTATTTTGGTATAGATTTCGGACCTTATTGGTTTGCCCCTCTCGGTAAATGTTTTGCTAAGTCGCAAGCGAGCATCCAGCGAGAAGTGTCAAAGGTGATTCGTGAGAACTGGCAGATGTCCGGAGGTAAGGGATGGGGTGAAGATGAACGGCATCGGCGAAAGATATTTAGAGATATGGAAACCCATCACTCTCATGGTTCATATCCCCGTGCTGATGAACTTAGATTCTATATTCCGTACCATGCAATGATGGTGGCAGCCGGAAAACTTTTGGCGACGATGCCCGTGCATCGCGACCCTGAAGATTCTGAAGATGAATTTAATAACTGGATAAGTAGGCATGACCTATCCCGGCAAGATGGCGGCTGGCTGGCAGATCGCCGCGATCCTATTCCGCTTGAAATACCAGTGTGGAAGGATGAGGCGGAGAAGGACGATTGGCGTTGGTCCACTGCAAGGAAAGACTTTGATCAAAGTCTCACGGCTCCTGACGGTCGAATGAATTTTTGGGGGCACTGGACATGGGCTTCGGGGCATCGGGAAGAGTCTGTTAGTGTATATAGCGCACTCGTTTCTCCAGATTCTTCTATGGCCCTGCTAAGAGCTTTACAAAGCGCGGACGATCCGCACGATTATCGGATTCCCGATGCCGATGATGAGTTAGAGATCGACTATGAGGGTTTTCAGCTTAAAGGTTGGCTTATTGATCGCTCTCGCGATAGCGGCATAGATGAATATGACCCATGGGGCGGAGATATTAGTTATCCGCCACCGGTTCCAGCTCCGCACATTATTGAAATTATGAAACTCGACTCCGACGCTGAACATCGGCGATGGTTTGTTAAGGGCGATGGTACTGAGGTTGCGTGGTCTCAAGTATGGGGACACTTCCGAGAAAAAGACAACGATGAAGTGAAGCATGAAACAGGTTACCGTTTTCAAGCATCACTTGAGTTTATCGTAGCGCTTTTGCGTGAATTAAAGATGGATTTAATCGTGGAAGTAGAAATCGAAAGGCGATTACGCTATTCAAGATGGGAAAGGAGTGGTAATGATGACAGTGGATTCATCTTGCCAAGCGCACGACTGTTCCTCATCCGAACTGACGGCAGTATCAGTACGCTGTGAAGCGACGCTTGAACTGGGCAGGAGATTGACGAAGGAACTTGACTTCGATAAGTCTGTAGATACCCTTGGACGATGGTTAGCCCATTACATTGCGGAGCTGATTCAGGAAGCGGAGAAAGCCGGGACTGAAGACCGGGCGGCTAAGATGCAAGCTTGCTGTGATGCAATATTGAACCTTTGGAAGCACCGGCATACACTGCAAAATGGCGAAAGTGTGTTTAAAGAATTAGAACCGATCCTGCGGACTCTCGATAGTTTGGATCCAGATGATGATACACCGAGATATTTCCGCTCGGTGCGGACTGCTGCAGATAGTGCAGATGAAAATGAGGAGACGAAGTCCTGGCTGAAACTTATTGATGGCTTGGACTACTCAGCAAAGATACTCATCCGTTATTGCTTGACTCAAGCCGTGCAAAGTGCACTGAATAATTCGTTGGAGTGGGTTAGTCTTGCTCAAGCCGCCGGTGTTGATGAGGGTCCTGAGTTTTCACTGGTTCAAGTTATTTTTGAAGAGGAAGATAGGATGGAAGCATCGAAACCGAGTGAGAAAGACAAAAAAATTATAGAGGATCGTATCAATCGGCTGGAAGGGTTCGCAAAAATGGCTATGGAAGTGGTCTCCGTTCTCAAGAAAGAAGTTTAGCAAACTTAAAAGTATGAGATTTAGAATGGTAACCAAGCTGGCTTACCAAAATAGAAATTACGCAAATCCCTGATAGCATCGTTCAGTTATTTATTGAGCCTGGAAAGGTCCTTGGATAAGGAATAAGCATAGGTAAAAGTCCTTTCTCGTTTTAGTGCGGGGGGAGGGTTATAGCGTATATTTTTAGCATTTCCCTTAATAATTTACTGCTTTAGATAAACCTTTTGCACATTTTAAGAAGTTTTTGATTGACATTATGTAAGGCTCTAACGTATTATTATAGTAACAGAACCCGCCACGCCTCTTAACAATGCGTACCACGGCGGGACATTTTTTATATTGAGGTCAGCCATGGAAAAAGCGGTAAAAGACCCGACAACATATCAGGAGCAAATAAGCATACTAAAATCGAGGGGTATGGGTATTCCGGTCGATAGCCAGGCAGAGGATGTGCTAAAAAGGGTAAATTACTATCGACTAAGTGCTTATATGCTTACTTTGAAGGAAAATAATAAGTTCTATGATGGGGTTACCTTTGAGGATGTATATCACATCTATGAGTTTGACAAAAGACTCAGGAATATGATCATTGAAGTACTAGAGGGGATTGAGATCGCATTCCGTACGCATATTGCTTATGAACTTGCTCATAAATATGGCCCACTGAGCTATCAGGATAGCGTGTGTTTTAGAGATCTTACATATCACCAAGAAATGCTGAAATGTATTCAGCAGGATGTTGACCAAAGGCAGGACGAACTGTTTATTAGGCATCATATACATAAGTATGACGGTAATTTTCCTATCTGGGTTGTAATCGAAGTAATGTCTTTTGGGCAATTATCTAAAATGTTTAAAAACTTAAAGAACGAAGACCAAAAGCTAATAGCAGACAAATACTATAACAGCATACCGTATACCTTCATACAGAACTGGCTTTACGTATTTTCTAACGTAAGAAATATTTGCGCACATTATGGGCGGCTGTATGATAGGAATTTAAAGATTAAGCCTAGATTGTATAAAGCTTTTGCTGATAAGTTTCCTGACAATAAGATTTTTAGTGTGATGTATGTCATGGGGAAATTATGTTTAAATAAAGTAGAGTGGAGAGCATTCGTTAATAACTTGGTAGGTTTAGTGGAACAATATGAAGGCGTTGACTTAGAGAGACTTGGTTTTCCGAAAGAGTGGTACAACGAATTGAGATTACTTACATAAATATTCATCCTCTGCTTCTGCAGGGACTTTTCTCTTTTCAAAGATTAACCTCATATTAAGGCCAGACATGCACAACCAGCTCGAAGCAATATAAATCGTTAATATGAAAGCGAGTGATTCGCAATAAACCTAGATACAATGCATTAGATGCCCTATATTACGTTCTCAGGATTCTCAGGGTGATAATCAGTTCAGTGCCTTTATGGATATGGCCTATTTTGACAGTGCTCTTAATAATCATCAATTGGAAACCAAAGGCAAGAGCGCAGAGCAGGAGACGAAGAAGTCTATATGATAATCGTTTACGAAAAAAAAAGCACCGAAAAGTAATCGGTGCCTGTCACTTTTATGGTGGTAGGAACATATAGTTAGAAACTAGTCCTATATTGCAGGGTTTTGTACAGTGTAAGGTCGAAGTGTCTACCCCTACTACAAAAACTAATAATTAATTTTCAAAGCCTCTCCCAAAAGAGAGGCTTTGAAAGTATATATTGATATAAAATTTATCAAGAATCTTTTTTAACAACGGGAATCCAAACCTCAAACTTCGCATTATTTGGATCGGGAGTAAGATACACTTCAATGTGTGGTGCATTGCCAAATTCATAACCGGAAGTTGGAAGCCATTCTGTAATTATCCTTTTTTCAAGATCTAGAAACGATTGAGGCACTGGGCCCTCATCTGCAAAGATAGCCCAGGCAGAGGCCGGAACAAAATATTCTTCAAATGGATCACAGACAGGTTTGTCACTGGCAACGGCAATGAAATATTTCCAGTCTTCCTGATCGTTACATGCAACACTAACACCGAGCACTCCAGAAGGTTCACCTGCCATCATCGAAACGATTTTATCAATGGTGCCGTTCATAGTTGCTTTTTGCCACCTCTGAGGTACAATCTGTAAATTTTCTTCCATGTCCTTACTAAGAGTATAAGATTTACCTAAAATTCTGAAGGCCTCTTTTTTTTCAATTCGGTAATTCAATTCAACATCCCCTTTTATCATTATTTTGAAGCTGATGGGGGGAAATGCTTTTAAAGATACACCGTTTAATTTTGTTTGTGACGGTGCAATTCCATGCACGTTTTTGAAAGCACGGTTAAAAGCAGTTGGTGAATTATATCCGTATCTTAGTGCAACATCAATTACCTTTTCATTATTGTCAATTAAGTCGACAGCAGCTTTTGACATCCGTCTGCGACGGATATACTCCGAAAGAGGCATGTTAGCAATATAAGAAAACATACGCTGAAAATGATACGTTGAACAACAGGCAACTTTTGCAACATCCTCATAATTAACTTCTTCTGACAAATGTTCCTCAATATAATTAATGGCACTATTCAAGCGATTAATCCATTCCATCCACTCAGCTCCTAACAAGTTTAATATAGCATTTTACAAACACTTGACCCTCTCTTTTAATGCACAAATATGAGAGTAACACTTCCTAAAATATAACATAAAAAAAGACAACAGAGCGATAATAGCGGATATCAGAAGCCTCTCTTTCTCTTATCTTGTTCTTGGTGCTTTGCCACAAACCCCACTTTGTTGTAAAGGAGGGGATAAAATTAAAAAAGGCCCGAAGGCCTTGATTGTCTAAGCCAAAAGCATGCGTTGAAATTGTTTACTGGTTGCCTACGACGAAATATCTTTATGCAAAAACTCAGTCTTATAATGTAGGGTTTTATATAGTGTAAGGTCAGTTTAACTTACCCCTGTTAAAATCAGCAAAGCGTGGATTGACATTAAGCAACTGAACCGTAATATTCAGCAACCATTGCAACCGTCGTTGCAACCTGATCCAAAAATTGCAGTATGATTCAGTACATGGCTTAATCTAAAAACCACAGAATCCGCCATATGACTGTATTCTGAGATTCGTCAGTATACCTCAGGGTACCTTTTAACTCACTCGTAATGAGTAGGTGGTCAGTTTAATTCCGACCATCGGATCTATAGGAAAAAAACCCGCAAGCAATTGTGGGGTTTTTCCTTTTTTGGAAATGGCTCTTTTTACTTATCGTTGCAACCCAGTTTTATCGTTGTTGCGTTCTTTCAATCGGTTGGTTGCGCTGTTCATCATAGATAACCTCCGCCAGTTTTGTCAAAAAAGATTTACCGATAAATGAAGCGACAGGAAGCGCCACAGCGTCTCCCATACGTCGTTGTTAGTACCGGGAAGAATGTAACTATCCGGCGCGCCCATCAGCCGGGCGGCCTCGCGTGGGGACAGTAGTCTCGCGTGCAGCTCTCTATCTTTTTTGACAATCAAAAACTGTTTGCTGCTGCCGCCTTCCGGTGTCCTCAGGCAACCGGCTATTCCGTCAAAACGGAGTTCTAAACACTGTTTTCCGTGCCTTGTGCGACGATAACCCGTTGCCACAATCTCGTCAAACTCCTCCAGCTTTTTCTGATGATGGGGTGGTATAAGCTTCAAGGCATCGTCTTTGTCATAGGGCAGATTGAAGTCAATGATGTCAACAAGGCTTTTTTTCCGCTTGGGCGGCTTGTCGGCGCGCCACCATATCCAGTGGGGCAAAGTGCGGCCAAGAGTAACGGCAGCTTGATTATGTAACCAGTTAGGCCCGGAGTCACATAATTCAGAGGGAATGGGCATGTCCTGCCTGATCGCAAGCACAAAAACCCTTGGTCTGGACTGCGGAACGAAAAGCGCTGCGTTAATCAAGATGGCACCGCTCTTATAGCCCAATCGCAATAAGGCATAATGAAGTTTTATGTAGTTTGCGCCGGAATTTGAAGATAATAAGCCCGTAACATTCTCAATTAATAAAAGCGCCGGTTTTTCCGGCATTTCCTCTAATATGCGAAGCCATTCCCAAACCAGACCGCTGCGTTCCCCGTCAATCCCACCCAGGGAGCCTGACAAGGACAAATCCTGACAAGGAAAACTTGTCCAAGACAAATGAGCGTAAGGCAAACCTGTCCCGGATATGTTTTTTATGTCATTCAGTACAAAGTGCTTGCTTGTGAAATTTTCCTTGTAGACGGCAGCTTTCTTAGAGCAAATATCATTTGCCCAAACAGGGCGGAACATATCTTTTAAACCATAAGCAACTAAGCCACTTCCTGTCAAAAAACTCATGCATTGTCCATGGAGCAGACGCTAAACTGACTTTATGATGCTTTTTCCCTGATTGCATAACGTCTACCTCCGTTCATTTGAAGCAAAATAATTATAATAACCAACCAAAGTGATTGTATTTTCACAAAGGCTGGGGATGTCAATTTGTTAATCATATAGTATCAAACATATGTTCTTGGTACAATATTTTTTTCTTGCTAATTTGTCTGTTTTCTATAAAGATCCGAAGCGGACACGACGGTTTTTTCCCTCTCCCCTTCTCCCATACCTTGCAATCCCCGTCAAAAAAGCTATAATTAGAAATAGGTGGAAATTAAAAAGTCGCCGTGACCTGAAAGTGTTGGAGCACTTCCAGGCACGAGCAGGTGAGTTGGCACCTACACGTAACAGACTGTCCACGACGACATTTTTATTATACAATGCTGCCCGTTTATGCACAAGCAAGGTGCTTGTGCTGCAGGTGAAGCGAGTGTAATGGGACGTCGGCAGGGAGCAGACTGTGCGGCTTCACGCAGCAGGAGATTCAGCCTATTCCTGACCCAGGCAGCAAGGAACTGTTCGCGTACCGGTTATGCGGACTGCTTTTCTGTTCACAGTCGGTTTGCTTCCGGTTGATGGGGGTTGGGTGTTTAGGATTCAGCAAATAACGAAGCTTAGCGCATGTGTAGGGTGAAAAAAACCTCGCATGCGCTTTTTAATTTCCCCTATAAAAGCAAGACGGCAGAACCGGGTCATGACCTGGAGCTTTGCCGCTGCTTGAAATAGGGGGTATAGACTGGGATGCCGGATTATAAAACGATGTATTTTCAGCTTGCGGCTAGAGTCGCAGATGCCCTGGATATCCTTTTAAAAGCACAGCAGGAGGGAGAAGGGGAATTTATGGATGAAGAGCCGTCTCCTGGGCTCAAAGTCATTGCCATTCAAGATGAAAGCCGTGATTCTGAATAGGGGAAGAGGATAGACTGTCGGCGGAGGGACCTTGGCTGGCAGTCCAAAGGGAACGGTCAGGACCTCAGCTTGATTCAGGTCTTCCCTGGGATTGGGAATGGTTATTGTAAACTTCTTTACTCCCTCGGTGGTAAAACGGGGGGTTACCATCTGAAAGAAAAATCATGTCCGAAGCAGCTGAAGTTGACTGCCTCGGACATGATCTTAGCAGGGATTGTCACCAGATTCCCAAGTTTGGCAGGTGACCTGATGAGGTTATAGCCCAAGCCTTCACCATTCGAAACCCGCCTGCGTATGCTGTCATTAAAGCTATTAAAAAGGCGGGAATCAAAATGGATGAACTCATCACGGAACGTACTCCCCTGGTCATCGCGGCTGAGATTAATAAGATAAAACAAGAGACTTCTAAATTCATGCTTACCAGTGCCATGGAGATCGGCAGGCGTCTGAAGGAGGCCAAGGACCTGCTCCCCCATGGAGAATGGGGAAAATGGCTGGTGGAATCGGTGAGCTATTCCCAGCGCACAGCCAACAAGCTGATGCAGCTTTTTAAAGAATATGGAGATAAACTATTCATTGCCGGCGCTGAGGTTGGCAGGTCAAATTCGCCAGTACTGGCGAATTTGACCTACTACCAGGCTCTTCTCCTACTGGGAATTCCGGAAGATGAGCGTGAGAAATTTATCTTGGAGCATGATGTTAAGAATATGACCACCGGGGAGCTGGATCGGGCTCTCAAAGAACGGAAGCAAACCCCTCCGGAGAAAGAGCAGGCTCAAGTCTCGCCCATGTCCAATAATCTTGGGGAAATCAAAATAGAATATCAAACCGTCAAAAAAACCGACAAACCAACAAGCAGGCCAAAAACTGCAGCCTCCCAAACCTTTACTACGAAGTATGAAGAAAGATGCACCGCTTGCTGCCAAACTATCGCCGATACATTCCAGGAGCTGCTGGTAGCCCTCGGCCAACTGGCCAGACTTGATCTGGCGGTGAAGGAGAAATGCAGTAAAGACGCGAGCGGGCTTGCTGAATATATGGTGGAAAGGCTTAAAGAGTGGCCGCCTGTTCCCAGGACGAATATGAGGACGGTTGAAACCTATGCCACTCATGAAAGGTTGTAAATTATCCTCACTTAAAAAGAGCTTCTAAGGAGGCTCCTTTCAAGTTTTTCCCGCTATATTTACGTCCACCGAAAACGGATATGCTATACGGTTTCCTGATTTACCCGGAACCAATAGTCAGGGCAACGATCTTGTAAACGCTATTTATATGGCACGTGATGCCTTAGCGACTTGGTTAGATTATCTCATAGACGAAAATGAGGTCATCCCAACTCCGTCAAGGGCAAGGGATATCCCTTTAGATGAGGGACAGTTTACGACAATGGTAGATACCGATATGACAGCCTATCGCCAGGCATAAGAGTTCAAAGGCTGCAAAGAAAACATTATCGATTCCCTCATGGCTTAATGAAGAGGCGGAAGCTCACAATGTGAATTTCTCAGCCATTCTTCAGGAAGCCTTAAAAGAAAATTTAGGAATTCAAATAAATCAAAAATAAGGGTATTCCGCTTCCGGTTGCCGTTACCTTTATGACAGCGACGCCGGTGATCAACCCGGTGGTCATTCTATCGACCTAATTATGCTTTCAATGGGAATATGGAACGATATAAAGGGTACACGGTCCTAATCACGTGGTTTGTTTTCAAAGGCTCTGAAATGCTCCAAGCAGATGAATTCGTGTCCGCCCGTCTAATGATGTCATGCTGCACTGCAGATTTAACACCTGCCGGACTGCTCTGCAACTATGATAAGGCTGCCGAGTTGAAAGCAGATTCATGTGTTACGGTTGAAGGTACCCTATGTGCGGATATGATATCCATCTCTTTACCACCCTCTCGAATAGTCCTTGAAGCAGTCCAGGCACACTTTTTTGCCGTCATTGATTCTCATCTTGTGCTCTGGAGCGCCTTCCCCACAATTTTCACAAATTACGGTTGTAAAGAGTCTGGCCTTTTCGGGCAACTCGAAGGACGGCTTGGAGAAGTTAAAGAGTTCTTCTGCAGGTGAGTTCAGCAGGTAGTCTTGACGCTGCTGGCGATCCATTTCTTCCTGGAAAGGCTTTATGATCATTCTCAGACTTTCGCCATTGGATCGGTTATAAAAACTAAAGGCCATTTTGCCGGTGCCTTTGTACAAAAGGTTCCCCTTTCCAAAAGTACAGCCTGTGATCACCTGTACAGCATCCACTCCGCAGGCGTCATTTTCAGTGACGCATACTATTTCTTCATCCGAAGAAAACCGAATGCCCAGCTTCTTGATTGCGGCTTCACAAGCTTTGTAGCCAATTGCCAAACCTGGGCACTCATGCCCGTGAAAGTCTACTGCTTTTTCCCACAATGTTTTCTCTCTACACATACAATTAACCCCCTTTTTAAAAATAAAAAAGACCAAAAGAAAACTGACCTATCAAAGTCAGACCTCCATGGTCTTCACAAACACCTTCATGGTCCTGCGTGCTATGATTTGATAATTATGCTTAGTATTCTACAGCATCTCATGAATTCCTGCTGGGCATATGTTCGAAACCCTCAGAAAGTTAGGGAAAGCTTTTGGTCAAGAAGCTTTTGCTAATGCAAGAGTCCCCGCGACAAGAGGGAGAGGTGTTGGTACTTAAAGATTTAATCCATATTCCAGTTAGGCTAATAATTGGAAGTCCCGACAAACTTTGCTTAACGTACAATAAGTAGGATAGCACTAAACCGCTTCGCGGTGGTTTCCGTAATTTTAAGCTGCCTGTTGCTGAACTGATATAATAATCAGTTCCTTTTTTATTACTCTCCTTTACAATTAGAGCTAATTTAGATTTTAAAGGAG